>Ga0197143_1000330_pt1 | contig 55640 bp, 75 predicted proteins | sample GBS70_MetaG_FD_148603 | JGI IMG/M metagenome (GOLD analysis project Ga0197143, IMG submission 148603) | Sediment microbial communities from Great Boiling Springs, Gerlach, Nevada, United States - GBS 70_MetaG | ecosystem: Environmental > Aquatic > Thermal springs > Hot (42-90C) > Sediment... | reverse complement strand
GGGGGAGTCGAACCCCCTAAATCCACTTGGGGCCGCAGAGCGGGGGCTGAGGGGCCCCCCACTCTTTCTTGGCGGGCTACTCAGCATCCCAGATCGCAACAACCTCCCCCTCGCTAAAATCGATGGGCTCCCATTCTGGGGGGAGTGAGGCTCCTTCTTCGACTTCCTCGATCACGTATATCCATTCGCGATGGTGTAGTATCATGTCGGCAAGTCTCCACCCTTGGGGGATGTCGGGCACCCACGCCCCCCGTTCCTCCATTGGGATTTCCCTATAAAAGTATCTTGCTGCAGCCATCCTTTTCCAGCCCCCCCTGAATGGGTAAGACTGGAACTTCCAGAAAGGCATTGAGCCCACGTATGCCCAGTGGGCGAACCCTATCAGCTCGCGGATATCCGCAAGCCCTAGGGCAAGGTCGGGGGGGACCGGTGGCGGTCCTGGCTCTTCTTCTCCTTGTTCTCCTTGGTACCAGAGCCACCAGGGCAAAATGCCCTGGGCTAGTACTTTTATGTGAAGGCCCAACTCCCTGACCAAGGCATGTGCATCCCATTCAGTCTGCTCCGGCCAAGAGAGAAGTCGAAGTACCAGGGCCTGCACCGAATCCACTTTATTCGCGAACCCTTTTACAGCCGCGAAGACGGCCTCCACTTCTTCCACCGCCCTATCATACCCCAGACGGTGGAGCTTGGGGTCGCGCGGCAGGGCCGCCGCCACTTTTTTTGCCAGAATTACCAAAGCATCCGTCCTATCCATTTCTCCTCCTTTTTCCCTGGCCAATCCCGGAGCCAGAGGCATATTTTTCCCCCCCCGCCGGGCCGGGGGTTTTTAAACGCTTAAGTTTTCAACGTTCCCCCCTCCCCTCACCCCCAGCATGTTGGAGAGAGGGGGAACGCTTGAGCTCTATTAACCTGTTAAGGTGCAATTAAATTATAGCACACTTTTATCCCTTTGTCAAGTCCCTTTTTTCTTCTTTGCCGGGAATTCTTATCCCCTATCCATTTCACATAAAACTGCATCACACCCCATTTTTTTCGTCGTAGCAGCATGTAAAGGTAAGCTGGTGGGTGGGCCTTGGAGGCCTTGAGCTGTCTGTCTACTGAGGGTAGCTGTCTGGCGCTTAATATATATAAGCCCCCAGGGGGTGTGCCCTTAAAAACAGACAGACAGCTTCCCTCCTCCACTTGACATAAGTGAATTTGAACAATCTTTGTTCATATGAACAAACTTTGTTCAAATTGATGCTTGCGCATTACAAGCGTTTTGTATATATTGTATTGTAAGCACGCCATGATAAGGAGTGGGGTATGAAGCGAAAACTTTTGAGTTTGAGGCTTCCTGTAGAGCTTGCCCATATCATCTCTTCTGTAAAAGAAGAGCTTCCAGTCTCTTATGCTGTTACCTTGCTCCTTGAAATCGCCCTCACTGTCCTGGCAAACTACATAAAGATGCTCCGCACCCGCAGCGGAGACAGGAAAGTCGCCCTCAGCGCCGCACTAATAGACCTCCATGCACGCCTTATGGAGAGGGGTGGGTATGGACTTCTCAAAGAGGAAAACTGAGCTCCTGAAAGCTTTCTCCAGAAGGCTTGTGGAAGCGATAAAAGCTTCGGCCCCCGACATCCCCAGGATAGAAGCCGAGGGTATCCCAGGCCCACGCTCAGCCTCCATCATCCTCTATGCTGGCACGGCCAATGGTAAGCTCTTAACCCTCCTTTCTGCCCATCAGTGTGCTTTCCCACGTTCCCTTGTCCCCTGGCCCTTCAACTCCATACAGGTATACATGCAAGGGCCTGGGGTGAAAGTAGAAGTGCCCTGGCCTCCAGAACTACAGGAAACCTACTATCCTCTCACTTCCCTGCTCCACTTGAAACCTGCTGGGGTGGCCTGGATATGGGGCGTAAGTGAGACAGGGAAAATCGTTTGTGCCACCCTCAAAGACCACAGCCCCCATTGGCTTGTAGCTGGCACTACAGGTTCAGGCAAGACAACTGCCCTCCTTGCTGCTATATATCAACTTTGTCAGACCCCCAATGTCCGCCTCGTGCTTCTGGATGGGAAAGGTGGGGTAAGTTTCGAGCCCCTTAAGAAGATACCTAACTTGCTTGGCCCTGTTGTCTCCGACCTCTACTCCGCCTACAATGCCCTTTCCTACGTTGTTGCTGAGCTGCGAAGACGCTACAAGCTTCTTTCTCAGGGCATCATCAAGGGCTGGCCAGCCATAGTTGTAATCGTCGATGAATTCCAGGAGTTCACTTCGGCCCCCAGTATCTCCAGGCTTCTTAGGGAGATAGCTGCTTCAGGTCGGGCTGCCCACATCCACCTCATCCTCTCCTCTCAGCATCCCAACATCAAAATGTTTGGGGATTGGGGGGCGGAGATAAAGAGGAACTTGCCTGGCCGGCTTGTTTTGAGGGTCCTTGATGCCGATGCTTCCAGGGTCGCCGTTGGCGGCCCCTACCCACGTGCCGATTTGCTCCTTGGCCTCGGTGATGCTTACATCATTACCTCCACCGCCTTGCGTATCCAAGTCCCCTTCGTTTCCATTGAGGATTTCAAAGCCCTTGGAGAATCCGAACCCGAACTTAGGGATTGGCCTGAGGCTGGTTCCCCTTTTGATTCCACGGAGGCCATGGAGATAGCGGCCGCCATAAGGGCTGTGCTTAGGGGCAAAGGTAGGCCTTGGGCTACTAAGGAAATTGCGAAGCTTGGCCTCAATCCTCCTGGGGCCGAGAAGGGCATAAGGCTTATGCAAATGGCACGAGACATCCTTGAAGAGCTTAAAAAACAAGGATACACGATAGCCAGCGAGGGGGGGAATGGTCATGGAGGAGCTTAGGAAGTTGTTTTTCCTTTTGGTCTTAATTATAAACCTTTTGACCCTATTAGTCTTAGGCTACTTCCTCTTTACTGTGAGCCGAACAACCCTTGTGGTGTGGGCGGGGCTGAGTACCTTCTTCCTCCTCTATGGATTACCATTGGCATTCTGGCTCGGAATGTTGTACAGGGAACGTGAAGTCCAAGCCCGCCTGAAAGGGATTGAGGAAGGTCTTTCCGTGAAGAAAGGAGGTTCCAGGCCTACTTTTGTCCCGCTCCTTCCTGGAATCCTCTTTGGCCCCTCATCCTCAATCCAGCTTAGCCCTCCTTCTGGAGGGGAAGATGTCATTGAAGTTTAGCCGGCCGTTAGCCGGGCTTTTTTGGGAATGGAAGATTATGGCCGGGCCTTCGGCCCAGGCCATTGGGGCGCTGGGGGCCTCCGCTTGGCTTTCAGGCCTGCGCTCCGGCCCCCAGCGCCCAACGTCCGCCCCTCCGCCAGGCTTTCAGCCGGGGTCATCGGGGCGGACAAAATCCTGATTGCGGGAGGGAAACATGATAAAGAGGCGCTTTTTCCATGCTGGCTGGATAGTTTCCGGAGGTGAAGTCTATTGCAGCCAATGTGGGGCAAAGTTCACAGTTCAATCCCCCTACTGGAAATCCCTCCTCTCCGAAAATCCCTGCACAATCCCTTTGGCCAGCGTGCTGTGCGATGAGGAAAAGGGCTTGCAATGGCTCATAAGTGTCTGGAACTGCCAAGCTGAGCTCATGTGCATTGGCCCCGATGGTTTGTACCGCAAGGTCTTCATAGCTCCAGATGTGAGGGAGCAAGTTGAAGCTCTCATATTGGAGGCGGTGGAAAAAGAGGGGGGTTTGAACCTCTCAGGCATCTATTCTCCCCCTGATTCCCTAATCCCCCTTCTAGAGGGGGGGAAGATCAAAGTCCAGGAGGAATAGCAATGGGCCTTGGGGTATGGTTTAGGGAAGAGATTGAAAGAGTCATTTGGGCGACCTGGGAGGCCATGGAGGCTATGGCGAGGGCCTTTGGGGATAAAGAGAGCGAATATCTGCGAGGCTATCGGGAAGGGTATGAGGCCGCCCTTCGGGCCTTGGCCAATGCCTTTGGTGTAAGGATACAAAGGAGATGGCCATGAAGAAAATTGTGGTTGTATTGGTCAGCTTCTTAGGTATAGCTTTCTTAGGGGTAGCAGCGGTTAAGTTGCCCAAGGAAGCACTTGCCTTGGCTGTTGGGGTTTTCCTCGGTTTCTTAATCAATATCCCCTTTTACTACGTGTTCCTTTTAGTTCTTGAGAGACAAGCAAAGGCGGAGGAAGAAGCGGCCAAAGCTCGCTTTCAGTGTTCTGAGCCTCCCTACCCCTCAATTATAGTTTTGAACCCGTGGGATAGGCAGCCTTCTGAGGCCAATAAGGGAATGAGGATTATAGGAGGTTGGGGGAATGATTGAGGAGATAGAGGATCTTTTGGGGGTTGAAGTGCTAAGGAGGACCACGGCCCCCCGCTTCACTCGCTATCAGTTTCCTCTCTCCCCGGAGCTGGAGCAGAAAGGGGTGGAAGCAATATCTGATGAACTTACCGAGAGGCTTGGTTTACCGAGCCGAGTATGGGCCGATCCTTCATTTTTGTATGTTGAAGTGCCACGGCGCTGGGCCCCAGTAACTTTGGTTTGCATTGCTCTCAAGCTTCACAGGGAGGGGCAAGTCCCTCCTTGTTCCCCAGTGCTTGGGCTTGATGAAGAAAGTGCTCCCCTCCTGGTCAACTTGCAGAAAGTTGGGCACATCCTTGTGCTTGGGGGGAGGGGAAGCGGTAAGACGGAGCTCCTCAGGACGATGGCGGCGAGCTTGGCCATTTTCAACAAGCCCCACGATGTCCTCCTGGGGCTTATAGGCAGGGGGTTCAGGGAATTTGAGGGTCTGCCTCACCTCATTAGGCCCCCAGCGGTCTCTAGAGAGGCTGCCCTTGCCACCCTTAATCTGGCCCTTGAAAGGGGAAAAGAGGGGGGTGCAAGGGTCGTGCTTTTCATAGATGAGGGCGATTTTCCCCCCAACCTTATGGAGCAAGCGGGCGTTCACCTTGTAGTGGCCTCTTCGGAGCCGATTCTTGATGGCTATTTCCCCTTGAAGATAGTGGGCAAAGGGGCCTCCGGTCGGGCCGATAAGCTCCTTGGGCAAGGCGATTTCCTGGCTTGCTTTGGGGAGCAAGCCATAAGGTTTCAGGCGGCGTATGTGAGGCCGGAGGAAATTGAGGCCCTCAGGTATAAGGAGGTAGGAAGATGACCAAGAGACTCCTCTTGCTGTTTTTCCTCGCCCTCTTTTTGTGCTCGTGTTCCCCCAAGCCTTATGGTGAGGTTGTAGTTGTGAACTTAGCTACGACCGAGCCAATCGTCTTCATCCGGACGCGGGAACGGAGCATCGAGGTCCCTGGCCACCCAAGCTATGGTCAAATGGGGATTGTAAGGCTAGAGCCTGGGGTCCATGAGGTTTTGACTGCCGTGGTCAAGGGGTACGTTGTCGTTGAGAGGGTGGAGAAGTGTATACACTTGGTATGTTGGAGCTCAGGGGAGCTACCTTCTCCACTACCATCCTGGGCTACCATGCTCTGGGGAATACGACCTGGCCCGCGGCTATTTTGTCCCTGAGATTGAAGGGAGGCTCCAGGCTACCGGCCTCAAACCCCTCGGGTTGGAAAAAGGACCTTTGTCTTCATCGCTTACCGCACCACCGGGGGAAGCCCCCTCGTCTGGCCCATTGGGGAACTTGTTTCGGAACTATATGCTTGCGATGGCGTTGAAGAGAGCAAGTTAATAGAGAGGGGGTGGCTCAAAGTTAGGGAGGGCTTCTTCATTGGAGGGAAGGCTGAAGCTAAGCTAGAGGGGGGGAAAGTTATAGTTTCCTATCAGTATTGAGAAGCAAGTTGACAAGTTCCCAACTTTGTGGTATTATTTTAATAGCTCATCGCCCTCCTCACCCTGATAATTGGGATGGCCATAAGCCTCCCAAGAAGGGGTGGGGACGGCGTGCGTTTATTGAGCGTTTGTTGCTCCTCGTTCAGGAGGGGAGAAGGCCCTGGAGCGGTGGCGGGTACGGGGCCGAAGCCCAAGGGCGGTTTCGGAGTCGTCCCCGCCACCGCGGTGGCAGAGAGGGCTCAGCTTGGGAAGCGCGCCCCAAGCACCCCTCCTAAATTTTTTTGTGTACAATGTAAGTGAAAAAGTGCCCAAGGAGGGGGAAACATGAACCAGGTGGTTTTAATTGGTTTTGTAACACGCCCCAAGCCACGCCGAGTGGTTTTGTCCAGTGGGGAAAGGGGTCTGTTTGTCAGGCTGATGATTTCAGGCCAAAATGGGAAAACGCACCATGTCAGCCTCTTTGTCCCCCAACAAATTGCTCAATCTGTTTCTCCTGATGTATACAAACGAGGGACGTGCCTCCAAATTATTGGAGAGCTTGCCAGCCACGACTACAGGGAAACGGTGGCCAAATTCTTGCAAAGGGCCAACATACAAGTGCCCCCGCCCGATGGAGAAGTTCCGCCCTGGCTGGACCTGAACGCTGCGGCCAACAGGTCCTCTACCTATGTGCGCGTTAAGGAACTTGTTGTGGTAACGCCTGAGAGCCTGCGGATGCAATAGCATTTGCGCCCCTCCCCGCACATGTAATATAATGTAATGCATTACATTTTGGAGGGGCGAAAATGGTTAACATTGGCATAGATGCTGGGTATGGGGCATTCAAGGCGGGCCGTGTCATCCAGGACGGCCAGAAATTTGTCACCAAGACCACACTTGTTGCCTCGATTATAGGGGTTGGGGACACCGAGCTTGGGGTCTTCCGTGGGCTTGGGAAAGAACCCAAAAAGGTGACCTTTGGGGGGCAGACCATCCTTGTTGGGGAGGAAGTTCCAAGGTGGGCTACCCCGATTCAGAGGACCGACTTTGGCCGCTTCTGGGAGATAAGCACTGAGTTCCTTGCCCTCTTGTATGCGGTGCTTGCCAACTTGTTTCCTCCCGGGACCCATGATGTCAATATCCTTCTTGGCCTTCCTGTTACTTTGGCGATATCTTCGGAGGCCCGTACCCTCGTTGGAACTATAACCCAAAAGCTTTGCACCGAGCACAGCTTTTCCATTGGGAGGCGCTCCTACACGTTCCGCATCCATTCCGTAAAAGCAGTTCCCCAGCCCTTTGGGGCCCAAGTGGCGTGGCTATTGAACGATGAGGGGACACCAGCTCAGAGCGAGGAGCTGAGCAAGGCCCTGATCGGTGTTTGTGACATAGGTTTCAACACCTGTGACCTCTTCGCCTCTGAGGAGGGGAAACCCATTAGGCGGTACATTGGGGGGCTGCAGCTTGGGGTGAACGATGTCTTCAGGTTTGTCCAGGAAGAGTTGTACAGGCTGACCGGAGTCAGGTTCAGCCCAGCCGAACTTGACCCATACATACGCGGCGCTAAAACCACAATGATTGTTGCCAAAAAGACCTACAATGTCGCCCAGATAGTCTCCAGAGCGGTAGATACTATAGGGCTGGAGCTCATCCAATTCATAAATGGCCTCTGGGGCAACCCACCGTTCGCAGTCCTCCTAATCGTTGGCGGAGGGGCGTACCTTTTTGGGGATCGCCTCAAGGCCCAATACGTTTTTGCCGAGGTACCCCCAGACCCAATCATGACCAATGCCATAGGGTTGGCTCGTTACGCTCATTGGAAAGGGGATAAGCTGTTTCCGTCATGAAAGTTTTCCATGTTCACTTCACCCTCAACCCACAAGATGAGGAGGAGAGGGCCATAATTGAAGCTCTGAACGCCATCCCTCGCGGGGCAAGGAAGAAGGTCATCTGCGCCGCCCTCAGCGCCCATTTCAAGGGGGCGAACCAGGCCGAGCTGGATTGGGTCAAGTTGAAGGCGGTAGTTAGCCGTGCGCTTGAAGAGACCTTGGCTAAATACAATGTTCAGGCAGCTTCGCCTTCCAGCTCTTCCGAGGTTGCCAAGCGAGTTTTAGATAAAATTTTGGACAATATGGCCGAAGAGATGGTGCTGTGAACCAGGTGATAGTTGCGGGGAGGGTAGTTCCCGAAGAGCCATACTTTGACCTTGTTGGGGAGAAGCAGTCAGCGTTCTTCAGGTTCCACCTTGCTGTTCCAGGAACACTTAAGGGGGGGCCCAAGGAGTTCCGTATCCGCTGTGTGGCATATGGGGAATTGGCTACAAAACTTTATGGGACAATTGCCCCCGAGACCTTCTTGTGCCTTGAGGGCCACCTCCAGACAAGAATTCTGACCACGGACCAGAAGCCAAGGTGGGTGGCGGAGGTTGTCGGTCACAGGGCAGTCCCCCTTTCCAAAGAGAGAATAATGAACCTAGTGTTCCTTTCTGGCTCCCTGGTTGATGAACCCCCATACTTTGATTTCGTTGGGCCCGAAAAACAACCCTTTTTGCGTTTCCACGTTGCTGTCCCCAACGAGAGCGAATCGGGCCCTAAGATGAGTTACATCCGTTGTGTTGCCTACGACGAGAATGCCTGCAATCTCTACGATAAGCTTCCTAAGGTGGCCATGATAATAGTGAGGGGGCACTTGCAGGTAAGGGCCCTCCCCCAGGGCCAAAAGCCCAGGTGGATTATGGAAGTAGTAGTTGATGAGGCTGAGGTCATAGAATGAGTTCTAAGGACACAACCCTTCTTCTTTACGAAGAGGAAAGAAGGCTGAGGCGCACCGCCGAGGAACTCTACCAGAACCTCAGGAGACTATTGGTGCAGGTGGCGGAAGCCCTCATCCCCGAAGTTGTCGATGGGATAAGGAAAGAAAGTCCTCATCGCCTGGAAAGGATGAGCGATGAGGACCTGGCTAACCTCATAATAGTGGGAGTGAAGGGGAAGCTCAAGCGCCTGGCTGAGCTGAACATAGAAGCCCAGAGGTTCCAGGCAGCCCAAGCTAAGATAAAGGAACTTGAGGGGGAAGTTGCCTCCTTAAGGGAGGCTCTGCGGAGGGAAAGGGAACTCAGGGAGGCTGTTGAAACTCAGCTTGCCCTCCTTAAGAGAGTTGCCCCCCAACCGGCTCCGGAGGAGGCCCTCCCTGCTGAGCCTGTAGTTTTGCCCTCCTGGATCCAGCAGTGGAAGGAAGACAGTGGGGAAACTTTTGAGCGGGATAAGATTGCCCTCTGGGTTTTGGGCTCCACCGGGGTAGCAAGGCGCATGGAGGCCTCCGCCCTGGTGGCCAAGGAGTTTGGTGTCGCCCCCGGCTCAGGGAGCGTAGTTCGGACCTTTGAGCGCCTCAAGAAGCAGGGGCTTTTGGAAGTTGTGGAAGCTGTGCTTGAAAGAGAAGGGCAGGAGAAAGAACCAGAGATTTGGCACTTGTATAGGCTAACTGAGAAGGGGAAGGATGCCTTTAGGATCCTCTTCGGTCAAGAGCCAGCCCCCTCCCAAACAACCTTGCTTTTGAACAAGCACAAGTCCCCAGAACACACAATCCTAATCCTAAAGGCTGCTGATATCCTCAGGGAAGCCGGTTACCAAGTAGATGTCCTGCCGGAAAGCATTGTCCTCCCCGATGGTTCCACTTACGAGCCTGACCTTGTCGCCATTGGGGAGACAACGATATTCCTGGAGTGTGAGACAGGGAAGGCTGAGCCCGGCCAGAGGTTCGACAAGTGGCGGAGGTGTTATCTGGCAACGCAGGGGAACATCCACGTTGCTGTCCCTAATGTTGAGGCCATGAGGGCAGTCCGCTCGGATATACTTTACTCGCTTGCCGTTCAAAACCTAACACCATATACTTTGAGAATCATGGTCTTATCCAAAGCTACAAAGGAGGCACTCTGGCAAGATGTCCGAGAGCAGAAGTAGGGAGGAGATTATTGGGGCGCTCAATATGTGGCTGGAGGAGAAAAGAGAAGCCAAGCGGGCTTTCCGGGAAAGCCTTACCCCGGAACAAGCAAAACTCTTGCGCCGCGTCTACCGGGCAATAAATGCAATACACAAGCTTAGAACGCTCCTTCGCCTTGTGGAGAACGGAGGAGAAGTGCAGTGCAGCTTGCCCTTGCTGCCTGAGATGCGTCTGAGGAAGCTGGTTCAAGAAGCGGGGTTGCCCCCAGAAACACCACCAGAAGCAGTGCTTGAGGCTCTGGCCCAGCTTCCCCCTGGGGAGCAAGAGGTGCTCAAAATGTGTTACGGCTTCCCGCAAGGGAGGGCTCGTTCCTTGAAGAGCATAGCCAAGAGGTTGGGCCTTAGTATAGAAGAGGCAAGCAAGTTGAAAGAAAAAGCGCTGAGGGAAGTAAGGGATGGATTACGTAACCGTTGAGGAAATTGAGCTGGCCCTCGCTTGGTGGGAGGAGGAGGAAAGGAAAGCCCGTTTGGAATTCCTTGGAAGCTTAACTCCGGCCCAGAGGGACCTGCTGCGGAGGTACTATATGGCGGCACGCAAGAAGCTCAAGATGAGGCGTTGGCTTCGGGAAGCTCGGGCTGGAAGGCTTAAGAAGCGCATCTTGCAGGTCCCGGACTGGGCCAAACGCGACTATGCCTTCATGCGTTTGGCCCGAAAGCTCGGCCTGGGCTTGGAAGCAGGCTGGGCCTTGCAGGAAGCTTTAAGGCGCATTTCCGATGTGGAGAGGAAAGTGCTTGAGGTCTGTTTTGGGCTTGATGGCAGCAAGCCTAAGTCCCTTTCCCAGGCAACTTACTCCTTGGGCTTGCCCAAGGAGACAGTGAACATAGTGATGAAGAGAGCACTGGAACAAATTTACAAATTAGCTAAAGCTGAAAAGTGAAAAAAAGCTTGTAGCATTCCAGCTTAAGCTGATTTGCGAGTGGACGGTAGACAGCGTGGTCTAACACAAAGCATTATCCTGCAAATCAGCTTAAGCTAAAATGTGGGCGGCGCCTCGGGCCCGCCTGGATGAGCCTAAGGCGAGGGGGAAGGATGATAGTGATCCGGATACCGAAGAAAGTCGTGCTTGTTTTCCCAATGATTTTGCTCATTATCGCTGTTGGTTTCCTCGGAAAGCACTATACCCCGAAGGATTCCGAGGGCAATCCCATCATAATTTCCCCTTCCATTTGGAAGATAGAGGGGTACAAGAGGAAAGCTCAGGGATGGCTTTTGGCCATGGGGAACTTGGAGGGACGGGTGGAAAAGATGCTCTCGGAGGAGGCAAGCACAGACGCCAGCTTCCTCTACAGGGCCTCCGAGGAGGTCGCCGTGCTGATTTCTGAGGCCCAAAATCTGGCGGAGGAAATCGCCTATACTGACCCCCCTCTCCCCTTTGCCTCCTTCCACACTTCGCTTAGTGAGCTTGCCTACCTGTACCTCGAAACAGCCAAAAGCCTTGCAATCTGGCTGGGTGTCCCGGACGACAAGAATAGGGGGGCGGTCATCGAAAAGATAACCGAAGCCAAAAGACGACGCCAGATCCTCATGGCCTACCCCACCCCTTAGCATACAAAAGCATACAGGCGCATCGCAACGCATACAAAAGCATACAAAACTTTAGCCCAGGCTCAACCATATTGCGCTGGCCTTGACAAAATTATGGTAAAAGTATATAATTTTGGTAATGGAGGAAGACATGGCCAGTGCTGAAGCCTGGGCAAACCTATTTAAGGTCTGGCTGGTCTATGAGGCAAACGGCCTTCTAGTCCTTACTTACTGGGTTTTGGACCATCTCCCCCTCATCCTCTCCTGGGTTTTTGGCCTCGGCGTCCTTGTCTTCCTCGACACCGAGGCAGCCCAAGTCCCAGGACATCGCCCCCTCCGATATGGCCAGGGGAAGCTCCAGAGGGAGTCCCTAATACCATACCTCTCAACTCCTGCCCTCCTCATCCTCTGGACCCCAATTGCCCTCAAGGCCCCAAACCCTGTCCCTTGGATAGGGATGCTAATGTGGGCCTCTTGTCTCTTCGTCCCCCTCTCCATCCCCCTGGAAAGGCCCCACCTCACCTCTCGCCTCAAGTGGCTGCTCGCAACGTATATCCTAATGGTTGCTGCCCTCCTCCTCCTCTTGAACTTCCAGCTTTCGGAAGAGGCCAATGCCGCCTGGTCAAAGTATTTGCGCCAGCCAGGCTCCGGAGAAATTGTCTACAGAGCAATTGTCTCCTCAGTTGTCCCCTATGCCCTCCTTGTCATCTGGGTTATCGCCCCAATGATGTTCTTCGGCTACATCATCCAGCGCTTCGCAATACAGTCAAAGACCAAAGTTGCCCCCTGGCTGACAATTGAAGAGAGGATACGACAGCTCAGAACACGTGGGGAGGAAGAAGAAGAATGGTAGATTTGCAGCTTCTGGACAAAGGCTTGGTCTTTGCCAAAGATAAGGATGCCCTTGACCACTTCTGGTTCCGCGTGCGCGAAACTGATGGCACAACCCGTGAAGTCTACAGAGTCGTGAAGCTCATGCGCCTTGATTTCATCCCCCAGGAGCACAGGCAAGAGCCAGGGGTTCTGGAAAGGATGCGAGCCATCCTGGTTGGCCTTTACAACCAGAGGGTGGCAAACTACGACCTTGTGGAGGTCAAAGCGGGGATCTTTGACCCCCCAATTGGGGTCATCCAGATGTATGGGGCAATAGGGATTGCCCCAACTTACGATGAAGCCCTCAGGAATGCCGACCTTGGGATGGCAGCTCTCCTGGGCTCAATGGCCAACTTCGAGCAGTCCAGGCTCATCCCCTTGACAACTCAGCTTGCCCTCTGGCTCAACAAAGCCCTTGAGGAATTCCCGCACGCCCTCGTTGTCATCGGCCAGCCTGAACCACGAAGGGGACGCCGAGGAATGGGCCGAGAGGGACCAGGGGAAAGGCTCAGCCCAAATTCCCCCCAACCCCAAGACACCCTGAACCCACCCCAGCAAGCTGAGATGTTCCTGAGGACGATGGCCGCCACAAGGGAGGATTTCCTTGCTATAACCTTGGCCTCTAGGATACCCCCAAAGTCCCTGGCCAGGATGCTTGCCGGAATTTCTCAAGAAGCTTCCATCCCAGCCTCCCTAATGACTGGAACAGAGAGCATAAGTGTTGGCCTCGTCCTCCCTATAGGCCTGACTGAGGGCCTCTCCCGCCTGGCAGGCATAGGCTATGGCCAGAGCGATGCCAAAGGGGTAACAAGTGCCGTTGCCGACTCTGAAGTGAAAAGCCACATTGAAGGCCGAGCCGACACAGTGGGCCATGCGGTCACGGATGGCACAGCCGAAACGACCGGAGTGGCCACAACATCTGGCTCCTCCCACACAACTTCATGGTCTGTTACCGAAGGGAGCGCCCACACCGAAGGGACAGCCCATACCACTGGGAAAGCTCACACTGAAGGGACAGCCCATACCACTGGGAAGGCTCATACGGTTGGCTCAAGCGTCTCCACGACCACAGCAACTACTCACATACCTATGGTAGTATCTACATCTACTGGGACAACACAAGGAAGTGCTGACCAAACAAGCTGGCAAGCGAACATAACCCATACCCAAGGTAAGGCGATCGAAACGGGCACAACCAGAGCCACAAACTGGCAAGAGAGCACATCCCAGATGCACTCCACAACGGATACCAAAGGCGCAGCCACAAGCGTGGGCATTTCCCCCCATGTGTCTGTGGGGGGCGGCGTCAGGGCTGGCGCTACGGCTGGAATTAAAGTAATTGATGTGTCAGGGGGCGTTGAGGGGCACATGGAGATCGGCTTATCTACAAATCTCTCCCATCAGAGGAGCGTATCCCATGCCGAGACGACAGGGACTACGCACTCCCACGCCCATGGTGGCTCTCACGCCGTCAGCACAAGCGAAACTGCATCAAGCTCGGTCGCAATAGGAGCGGGTACTGGTGGGGCTCATACTGATTCCACCGAGTTCTCAACTGGGACGACTGTTACCCAACCTTACGTTACTATTTCTTCAAGCACAACCCATACCTCAATGAGTTCAGAAACTACGATGACTTCAGATACCCGTATGGTCTCCGATACAACAATGACATCAGATACGACTTCCAAGGCCGATACCACAAGCACCTCTCGTACCTATGGGGAATCCCATACCTCGTTTTCCTCTGTCACCCATTCCTATGCTTTCACCAAGATGCACTCCGAGACCCATTCCACCGCAACGACCACTTCCGTTGCCGATGGGATGGCCTGGGGCAAAGCAAGAAGCCTGGGCACAATGCGCACCTCCGGAACAATGGTTGCTCGCTCCACTGGCCTTTCCACCTCCTCAATGCTGGCTATGGGCATATCTCCAATTTTCACCCTCTCCCGCTCTTATCAGTGGCAGAACAGACAGGTTGCTGAGCTTTTACAAATCCTTGCGGCCCAAGAGGAACTTCTTAGGCAAGCGACATTGGATGGAGCATATTACACCGATTTCTACGTCCTCACTAAGACCCCAAAGGGGAAAGCAGCTGCCGAGGCCGCCATAAGGCAGGCTTTTCAGGGGAAAGGCCCCCTTGTTGTCACCCCAATCCAGACAAGGGCACTCAGCCCAGATCAGGAAAAGCACATAAGGCTTCATGCCATGTGCTTTGCCCCTTGCTTTGAGAGAGAGAAGGTCTGTGGGGCATTGGAGGCCTACCGCCACACAACCCTAATGCTTCCTGAGCAACTGGCTGCCATCACCCAGCCTGCCCTCTTTGAAGAGGGTGCAGCCATAACTGTCCAGGAGAAGATACCAGTATTCGCCTTCAACCCCAACATGGAAGATGGTATCTTAATAGGTTACCAGGTCTCACACGAGCGTGGTGTTGTTACTGAGACTCCCTTCCGCATAAAGAGGGAAAACTTCTTCCACACAATCTTTTCCGCTGATACTGGCTTTGGCAAGACCGTTGCCGCTGAAAGGCTTGCCCTGGAATCCACGCTTGCCTGGAGGTTCCGGACAGTAGTTCTGGATTTTGGTGCTGGTTGGCGCCGCCTCATCAATGCTCCAATCCCGCCAGAGCGAGTGGAAGTTTGGCAGCTTTTCCCAGGCGCTTTGGTCCCATTCCGCTGGAACCCTTGGGAGGTGGGAGAAAGGCTCCAGCCTGATTTTCAACTTATGGCCAACTGCGAGGTCTTCAAGAACGCTGGCCGGATGGGGCCAAGGCAGCTTGGCTTCATGCGCCGAGCAGCAAGAGAGATGTACCTTGCCCATGGGGTCCTTACTTCCGATAAGGAAGTATGGAACGACCCAAAGTGGAACAAGGTTCTTTCTTCGGAGGAGGAAGAGGCGATAAATGCCGCCCGCAGGAAGAAAGGCCTCCCTGAAATGGCCTTGGTTGGGACGCACCTGAGCGACCTTGCCGCCTTTGAGAGGCAGGCCCTCGCCCGTTACCGCTCCAAGAAGACCGATATGGCCATGTGGGTTGATATCCTAAAATCCTACATGCCGGAACTTGAGAGGCGCAGGGACCTGGCTTCAATGCAGTCCCTTGAGGGAGTCATCTTGAGGCTTGAGCCTTTCACCCAAGGCGAACTGGCAAGGATGTACGGTGCAGGGGAAGGGACGATTAAACTTGAAGAGCTTGGCTTCCTTGGCCCTCCTGACGACCCTTGGGGAATTTCAATCCTTGAGGGCGGGGCCGAGCTTGACGACTATTCTAAAGCTGCCCTCCTGGGCCTTGTGGCCTACCGCCTATATTTTGATGCTGTAGTCAGGCGCAGGGAGGAGATAGGGAAGAAGCCAAGCCCACCCCTCCAGATCTTCTTTGAGGAAGGGAACAAGATAATCACTGGGGTAGAGACCGATACAAACGAAGGGAGGGGCCAGACAACAGAACTTTTCCAGAGCATGTGGCGTGATGGACGAAAATACAACATCTGGCTCCACGTCATTGTCCAGACCCCGTCTGAGCTTCCTCCTGGGATAATGTCATCATGCAATATCGGCTTCTTCGGTCAAGCCAAGAAGGCAGAGGACCAGAGCGTTGTCCTGGCCCACTTAGGCTTCTCCTTCCGTGGTTTCGTCGATGAAGATTACCGCCGCTTCTTAGGTCGCATGCCAGCAAGGTGGACTATCGTCAAGCTCGGCTACGATACCGATATGGCCAGGACAACCCAGTACCTCATACACCCCTTGATCGTGCCAGCCAAGGAGCCAACTGATGCCGAAGTTTACGAACACATGAAAAAGCTGGGGAAGGTACAGTGAACATAATCCTTTTTGGGCCACCCGAGGAAATGTTGAAGCAGGCCTATCCGGCCTTCGTCGCCAATGGCTTCCCTGTAGCCGCTGTTGTGGACACGGTTGAGAGGCTCAAGGAGATTTGCAAGGACCTGGAAGATGCTATAGCGGTCATTAAGCTTGACGTCTTCAACACCCGCGCTGAAGCCGAGGAGGCCCTTCAGGATTTAGATTGTCCTAAGATCATCGTGGCCCCAATTGGCTGGGAATCCACAAACATACCAAACGCCACTACTTTCAACCACGCCAATTGGCCAGAGATAGTTGAGGCCGTAAAGTTTATGCCCAGACCCCAGCCCCAACCAGCTCCACCCCCTCCACCCCCAACCACACCAACTAAGAAGGCAAGGATAAGGATAGGATTTTACGGCCAGAGGGGAGGGGTCGGAGTAACCACGGCCTGCGTTGAGGCTGCCAAGCTCCTTGCAAAACAAGGCATCCCCGTTACCCTATGCGATGCCACAAACCGTGGCGATATCCACCTCATGCTCGGCCTTGAACCTAAAGAGGAACCTCTAAGGGTTGGGATTATCCAGGTGAAGATGGGCCTGCCAAATTCCGAGGAGGAAGGGGCGGTAATAGTGGATGGGGGAAGGAAAGCATGGGGGAAAAACATAAAGTGGGTTGAACTTTCCGGGCCTTTGTCCGAAGAGGCCCTGCGGAAAATCCTTGGCCTTGAGGAGAAAGGGAAGAAAGCAGTAACCTTACCAAAGGTGAGGATTGAGTTCGTATGATACTTGTCGTTGGTGCAAGGGGAGGAATCGGAACAACCACCATGGCCCTTAAGCTGATTAGGGCCACACCAAGCATCGGGCTTGATGCTTGGGATGGGGCGCTGGCCACAAGGCTGGAAAGGCCCACCTTAAACCTCATGGAAGTGGCCCTCTCCGGCCGCTGGGACTACTACATGAGCCTGATTGAAAGCAGGAAGATAACTCTGCTTTGGACTGAAGAGTGCCCCGCATACGCTGAAAAGATTGTAAAGTTCTTGGGGGAGCTTAATGCGTTGATTGAGATAATAGCTGATGGAGGGGTCGCCCCTCCACCTCAGCTTACCCCACTTGTTGAGGCCACAATAATCGTCTCAAAGAAAGATGACCAAATAGCGCAGTATCACGAGCGAAGATTAACGCAGATGTTCCCAAAGGCTTTCGTTGTCTATGCCATGGATGATGTATTGACAACTCTTAGGGAGGAGGGAATTGTAAGATGAGGAAGCTTCAGCTCGCTTTTGGAATTCTCTTGGCCCTGTTGGCCGGCGTGGGCACTTTCCTTTTCGGGCAAATGTCCCAGCCCCCAAAGTTCCAAGTCCTCATAGCAATAAAGGAAATCCCACCATATACAGTCCTTGACCCAAACATGGTCGCAATTGACACCTGGGGGATGTCGGAAGCTGTTGCTAAAAAATACCTCCCCCCAGAAATACTCAAGAAGGGTGGGAAAATTGTCACCATTGAGCCGCTCCACGTCGGACAGCCAATCCTCCGAGCCCAGGTCGTTTACGGGGAGGAGGCGGAAAAGGCCACAAGGCTCTCAACTGCCCTCCAGAACCCTGAGCTCACAATTGTGACCATACCAGTTCACCAAGAGGCCCTGCCCAGGGTAGCCATTGGCGATGTAGTTGGCTTGATTTACTATACTGGCGATGTTCGAGCCGAGGAAATTGTCACCGAAACGGTCAAAGGGCCCATGAAAGTTATAACCCCGACAAAAGTCCTGACCGAAGAAGTAAAACTCAGTTTGCCCTTAGCCAAATGGCTCACCCAGGGCATAGTCTTCCAAATCAACCGAGAGCTAAGGGAAAACCCATACTACGGCGCCCCTGGGATGGAAGGACAGCCAATGTACATAGAAGGAGACATAAAGAGCATATCGGTTGCCATCCCCAGGGATGATGCCGAAAAGGTCACCTTTGCCCTCCATGCTGGAAAGATACAGGTTGTGCTCATGTCCGCCCTGGCTAAGGAGCTAATTGAAACTAAAGCAATCTCCCCAACCATAGGCTACACATGGAGCGACTTCGAGAAAGAGTTCTTCAAGGACCGCTTAGGAGAGGAACATGCAAGAGGAGATTAAGGTAGTAATTGGGCATACGGCCTGGAACGACCTACAGCTCATAGCCAGAGCGCTTGAGGGGACAGAGATAAGGATACTGGAGCTGACCTCCACTGCTGGCATGCTTGCCGATGCAGCCCGAAGCCTTGGGGCCGATGCTGTCCTTTTTAGCCCCACCCTCCCCGATATGACCCCAGCCCTCATTCAGGAGCTTCTTCTCAATGAAGAAAAGCCAATAGCGGCCGTTGGCCTGATACCGGCAGGAACTGGCTACGCCGGGGAGTACCAGCGCTTTGGGATGAAGGGGTTCGTAACAACCCCCTTGGATGACCTTCAGGCCAAGAGGCTTCCAGAGATAATAAGGCATGCGGTGCAAATTGCCAAAGAGGAAAGGGCCTCCCGAACCTTCGCCCCCATAACCCCTCAGGAGGCAATGCAGATACTGGATAGGGGTGGGTGGCAACAAGCTACAATCGCCGTCTATTCCCCAAAAGGGGGAGTGGGGAAGACCACTCTCGCCTCTAACATAGCTTATGCCTTGGCTAACATTGGCCAACAGCCCACTCTCTTCATAGATGCTGACTTCACAAGGGCCAATGCCCATTGCCTCTTTGGCGTTGACATAGAAAAGGAGCCGAAGAACATTTTCTCCCTCTACGAACGTGTGATAGCCGAAGCCAACCGAACCGGTAAAATCGTTGTCCGCCCACAGATCCTCCAGGCCAATGTGATAGTGTTGAGCCCAAAGCTCCATTTCCTCCCAGGAGTTCCAAAGATGCACCTGGCTGGCGCCCCAGAATTCTTGGAGGACCCCGAAAGGACGATAAAGATATTCTACGAGCTCTTGCTTACGGCCAGGGGCTTCTACACCTTCCGAGTCATAGATACTGGCCTGGACTTCAACAACCCAGTCCACTGGGCTGTCCTCAATTACGCCGATAGAGTCCTCATAATCGTCACCCCCGAAAGGACAGCAATTGAGGCGGTAAAGGACATTCTCCCCGCCCTGGAGAAGGCCTTTGGCTCCCTCAACCGCTTCTTCCTCGTACTGAATGGTTTTGACCCAGAGTTCGGGATAGAGCCAAAAGAGGTAACGAAATACCTTGATGGGAAGTGCCCGATTTTGGCCAAGCTTCCCCATTCCCCGAACGAGGTGAGGCTTTCCATAAACCAAGGGCGTCCTTACGTCGCTCAGAAACACCTCACCCCACTTGGGGAGGAGACAGTCCGCCTGGCCTCAATTTTCTACCCCCCTCTGGGGGCAGTTCTGAGGCGGAAGGAGAAAGCCCCTGGGGATGGCTTGGTGAAGAAAGTCAAGGGAATTTTCATGGGTTAGGAGGTTGACCTTGCTGGGCCCAAGCATCCCAAGGCGTTCCCCAGCCGCTCAAGCTATAGTCGCTCAAAGGACAATAGAGGAAGAAGAGGGCCTTGAAACTATACTAAGAGAGGCAAGGGAGAGGATAAAGGCTCAGCTTACCCCTGCACAAATAGAGGACCCAAGCGATGAGGATGTAAAAGTTGCTTCAGATATAATCACAAAACTGGTTGAAGCGGCCAACCAAGCCGCAATCCTGGCCACAGGGAAACCAAAGTTCCCAGACCCACAGAAAGTAGTGCAAGCAATCCTTGACGAAATATTCGGCTATGGGCCAATTACCCCACTTCTCCAAACTGAAACGATTGAGGAAATCATAATCAATGGGCCAAACCAGGTATTCATAATTGACGCTAACGAAGGCAAGAAACCAACAAACATTTCCTTCCGCTCAGTAAGGGAAGTAATAAACATGGTCAATAGGATTGCTGCTGCCCAGGGCCGCCGCCTTGATAGGGCAAGCCCAAAAGTGGATTGCCGCATGGCCGATGGCTCAAGGCTGCATGCCATCATGGAACCCCTTACTGTCAACTGCCCAATTGCCGTCACCATCCGCCGCCACAGGCTTGTGGCCAGGACCATTGATGACCTCATCAGGCTTGGGACAGTGACCCCGAAGGTTGGGGAATTCTTGAGGATGGCTGTCAAAGCCAAGCTCAACATCATCGTAGCTGGAGGCACAGCATCAGGAAAGACCAATTTCCTAAACGCTCTGCTTTCAGAATGCGACGACAACGAAAGAATTCTGGTGATTGAAGATACTCCTGAGCTTCAAGTCCCAAAGAAGGACGTAGTCCAACTCACAACACGCAACCAGACTGAAGAAGCCAGAGCTTTCACCATAGCTGACTTGGTGATTGAGGCCCTCAGGATGAGGCCGGATAGGATAATAACTGGGGAGGCCAGAGGGGGGGAGATTGTAGATATCCTCATGGCCGCCAACACTGGACACGAAGGGCAGATGCTAACCGTCCACGCTAACTCCTCAAGAGAGGTAATTTACAGGCTGGAGACAATGTATTACTTGCGTGGGGTTGGAGAAATCCCCCTCCTGGCTGTGCGCCGCCAGATTGCCGACGCCTTCCAGCTCATAGTCTTCTTGAAGCAGGTTAACCTCGGTACTTTGCGCAAGAGGATTGTGACCGAGGTTGCCGAAGTCCTCCCCTCACAGTTCATGGAAGATGGCCACGTAGTAATCCAAAACATCTTTGAGGATAAGGGGACAGGTCTGGCCTGGACAGGATATTTCCCCGAAAGGATTGTAAAGCGCATGAGGGACAGAGGCTTCCCAATAACAATACAGTTCTTCAAGGATGGAGGGTAGGATGATCTTTCCAATCCTTGCTGGCCTTGGAGTGTTCCTTGCTTTCTATGCCCTCGTAAGCCCCCCAAAGATTAAGCTTGTGCGGGGGGATAGGAAAGGGGTCATGGAAAGGCTTGAGGAGAGGCTCAGGGCAGCCGAAATGCCCATTAGCGCCAGGGAGTTCGTCCTTGTCTCAGGCGGAATTGCACTCATTACTTTCATCTTTGCCCTTGCTCTCTGGACTCCAGCCCTGGCCTTGGCCGGCCTTGTCCTCTCCCCAATCTTGGTCTGGCAAAGATACCAAAGCCAGCGCGATAAGTTCAGGATGGAATACGATTCTTCCCTTGCCGAGTGCGTCCAGCTTTTAAGGGAGGGCTTTTCCGCCACAGGCTCAATGAAGGATGCCTTTGAGCATGTTGTCCGGAATGGCCCTGACCCCGCCGCCGCCGACTTCCGCGATGCCTGGTCTTCGTACCTTACTGGGAGAGACCTTGAGGAAGCTTTTGAGCCAATCCTGGAGCGCCGCAAGAACCCCTTCTTAAGGATGGTAGCTGAAACTCTCACCCTCAAAATCAAAGAGGGTGGGAACATAGGGGAGGTGCTCCTGGGCCTGGAGACGATGCTCAGGGAGCAATTGGCGATATTGAGGGAGATAAGGGCGAAGCAGGCCCAGGCGAGGTTAGAATCAACGCTGGTAAGCCTTGCCCCATTGGCCTTCTTCCTGGCCATGAAAATCCTCCCCTGGCTGAGGGAGTATGAGGGAGGCTTCTACAGGACATTCCTGGGGCAAATGATCTTCGCTGGCGCAATGTTCTTCTCCGTCCTGAGTTACTTCCTGAGCCAGAAGCTGGCCACAAGAGGCCTTATCCTGGAGGTTCAAGAATGAACGCGCTATTTGCTGCGCTTAGTTTCATAGGTATCCTGCTTGCCTTTGATGCCCTGAGACCCAGACCGCCACGGGTGCGCTTGACATCAGCACCCGAAGGCCCCCTCTTGCAAAGGCTAATGGATTCCTTCTTCGCCCCAGCTGCAATGAGGGTGGCAAGCATAGGAAGGGGGAACGTAGCCCAGATGAAGAAGGACTTGGAGATAAAGCTAAAGAGGGCTGGCTACCCCCCACCTTTCACCAAGCCCGAAGATGTATTCGCCCAGAAGCTCTTCACCGCTGGCCTAATGGTCGTGATAGGCTCTGGGCTCTTCCTCCTCCTTGGGCTTGGAGCTGCCAGCCCCCTCATCGCAATTATCCTGGCCTTCCTGGGCTGGAAACTTCCAGATAATGCCATAAGGGCAGCGGAACAGAGGCGAAGGGAAGCCTTAACTATGGACGCTGCTTCTATCTTGGACAGGTTGGCAATTCATGTTGCTGCTGGAAACCCCTTGCCTTCCGCTGTCCGGAACATCGCTGAGGCCCCAGGGAAAGGGGAGTGGCTTTCTGAGATGAGGAAAATAGCGGCTGATTATGCCGTGACCGGTGACTTCGTTGGGGCCCTGGATAACGCCGTGGAACGCAATGGAGGCTTGCCGGAAATAGCGAGGGTATGCGATAGGCTCAAAGCCGCCTACGAGATGGGCGGAGGAAAGACTTCACAGGCCCTGAGGCAAATGGCCCAGGAAGCAAGAGTATCTATAAGGCTCCTTGTGGCCGAAAGGGGGTACCGGAACGCCGTGCTCATGGTCATACCCGCCTTCTTAGCCATAATTGCCATCGCCATGATACTCCTGGGCCCTGGGGCCGTGAAGATGTTCGCCGCCCTGGGCGGTTAAAAAAACTTTTTAGGAGGTGTGCCATGCTTAAGAGGAACTTTGGCCAAACATATACAGAGTACCTGGTCATCCTCTCTGCCGTCCTGGCCATCGCCATGATCATCGTCGCCCTCTTCAGGACTATAGGGCGAAGGTTCAGAGTGCAGGAAAGCAGAATAGAAGCGCTGCCTTAAAGATGGCCAGGCACAGGAAAGCTCAGACATACGTTGAGTTCTTGGTTGTCCTCCCCCTGATACTCCTGCTTATCTTCCTGGCCTGGGAGTTCGCCTACTACTTCTGGGCCAAGGAAGTTGTTACTACTGCTACCTTCGAGGCGGCCAGGACTGTGGCTGGAGGTGGCTCTATAGCGGAAGGATACGCAGTATATAGGGACATCGTCGGGGATGGGCTGGGAAGGCTTGGACAAGAGATGGAAGGAGGCCTCTACCTTGGCTCAAACCCCGCCCTGCGCTCCGTTTCCGCCCGCACCCAAATCCGTTACCCCTGGCCTTCAGGCCTGGCTGCCTTCATGGGGGGAGGTCTGAACCTGAGGATAAAGGCCTCAAGCTTCTTCAGGTTGGAACAGTTCTGGCCAGGCCCACCAGGAGTGATGGAATGAAAGGGCAAAGCTATGTAGAAACGCTCCTTGTCCTGCCGATCCTGCTACTACTAATCACGGGGATAATATGGTTCGGGCAGCTTGCTTACGCCAAGTTGGCAACTGAGGCGGCCGCTTGGTCTGGGGCAAGGCACGCTATCTCCACCCTTGACCCTTGGAGGGGGCCGGCCCAGGCCTTTACTGCCGCCCGCTATACCCTTTCTGGCTTCGGCCTGAACCCAGATTCCGCTCGCTTGCGCCTCACCATGTTCGGCTACTGGCGGCGGGGGACAATGGTCAGGATGGAAGTCTGTTACGATGTCCCTCCACCACCACTTCCCTACGCTGAGGTTTTCGTCCCAAGCACAATTTGTTCCCGTCAAACAATGCCAATCTATAGGTGGAAGTCAAGATGGTAAGAAGGAAAGAGATAGGGCAAGTATTAGCCTGGATAGCTGTGCTTTTCCCCTTGCTCATAGCTTTGGTTGGGCTTGTCCACGATGGCCTTTTCCTTTGGGCCCAGTTCCGAAGGGCAAGGTGGGCAGCCGATGGCGCGGCCATAGCTGCGGCCATGGAGCTCAACCCCGAAAGATACCTCTGGTCTGGACAGGTGAAACTAACCCCACAAGCGGTCATGGTCGCCCGCTACTACGCCCAGCTCAACGACCCACAGCTGCACATAACGAACATATACGTACATGGCAATAGGATATTCGTAGAGGGCTATGTTGAAGTGCAACCAGTTTTCCTATCTCTAATTGGAGTGCCACCTTTGCGCTTGAGAGTCCGAGGTCACGAGAGGCCAGCATGGGGAATAACAAGGGAAAATCAGTGAAAGTGATAGTCCTTTTGCAACAAAAAGACCTCCAAGCCATGGAAAGCTTGAAGGAGAAATTTGGGCTTGGGTCTGATTCGGCTGCCGTCCGTTTTGCCCTGCGGGTTGCGGCACGCTTGGGCTATAATGTATTGACACAAACTTTGGGAGGTGAGGAAAATGTTGAAGAGGATTAAACCCGCAGGATGGCTGGCTATTGCTGTCTTGGCCCTCCTGGCCCTGAGCTTTGTCCTCTGGGGCTATAGGGCTATTTCCACATTCATAGAGGCCAGGAGGCTTGCAAACCCCGAACCAATCGTCTTCGTCCCCACCCCAACGCGGACACCAAAGCCTACCCCAACTCCGCTTCCCAAGGGGTGGCAAGAGGTAACTGATATCATAACTGGTAAGACCTACCTTGCCCCACCACCAGAAGAGGAGAAGAAGATAAGGGAAGCATTCAACGCCCTATTTGCCCTCTACGTGATAGAGGATGCTGATGATGCCACTCTCAAAAAGTTTGACCTTGAAGCTGCAAAGAAAAGGTTGTATGAATACGCCACCAAGGAAATTGCCGATTGGTATGCTTCTTGGAGTTCCGTGATAATTCGTAAGGTTGGGCCTGACAATCCAGTTAGGTGCAAGGACCAATCGGAGTGCACCTTGGCCAAAGCTGGGATTGGCTTCTTAGGAGTATTGAGTTATAGCCCCTCAATGTGCCAAGCGAACAAACAAACTGCCCCTTGCGTGCTTAGAGTAGGGCAATACAAGATTAAAACAGATACCCCCTATGGAGTAGCTATCATAGCTACCCTTCGGAAGGAGGGAGGAAAATGGGTAATAGTAAAGGTAGATGCGCAGCCATTGCCGCAGCCTGTGCCTTAATCCTATTAATGGCACTGCCCCAGCTCAACCAAGCGCAGAATTCTTGTCCTTGTGCTCCTCCCCCGTGCTGCGTTATTGGCGGGGAGAATATTTGTTGCCTAAGTATCCCCGGTGGTGGAGGCGGTGGTGGCGGGACCCCCCAGCCTGGGCAAACCCCTCAGCCTGGTAGCACCCCTACGCCTGGTGGAGGTGGTGGCCAACCTACCCCTCCTCCTTGGGCCCCTCCTCCTACCCCCACGCCAAGCCCAGCGGATTGCTACCAGATAGATTGCATCCCAGATGCCTCGTGCCGCAGCGAGTTCGGCCGTTGGGTTGTTTGCTACATAGGAGTTGCTGGCCACCCGATGATTGTAAGCAAGTCCTGTCTTCCCAGGGAAGTTTGCATCCCGCCCACGCCAGCATCTCCCCCACCCAGCTCCTGGCCATGCGATGAGCCTCCAAGGGTGGAGGATGGCGAAATACACCAGCCATGTCAAAGCTGGCCAGGCTACTTCATCATCGCCTCTGTCCGCATCCCGCCCAGCCTCCTCATGGTCAACCCCTGGCCACGCTCCCTGAATGGCCTCCGAACCTTGTTCAGAGTGGATCCTCAAACCCCAACACGCGTAGAGGTCTTCTCCGAGAACGTGGCCAAACCTTGCCCTGGGATTGACTACAACGCCGAATACTCTTCATCTACTTTCACTTGCGCCAACGGGGCGCAGTTCACCACGGGCGGGATAGCAAACATAAGGATAGGGGTGGCCTGGCAACGCTGGACACGGGGCGCTGGAAGGATTTTCGGCATGCTCCCACCAGACGAGTTTGTTCTTCTAATCCCCGACCGCCCCTGGAATGGCGGGGATAGGCTCATACGACTTGGAGCTGGGGAGAGGACTACTTACACGTTTGAAACCAGCTCCTGGGGTCTTCCTGAAAATGGCCCTACCTGGAACCCAGAATGCCAAGACCGCTATTGCTCCTGCGATGAACGAGTCCAAAGCCATGGCGGGACGCCGGCCTACCAGGTAGAGCTTTGGAGCTATTGGTGGCCAGAGTGGACATTTAGCTTTGACCGATATGTCTGTGCACGGAAGGAGTGCCGGTGGGGGCCATGCATGTGCTACCCAGACGAGCAGTATGGTGGTTGTGAGCGACGCGAGTGTGGGGACCGGCCTGCCGATTGCCCTCCCCCCAAGTGGTGGGGGCAGGTCAAAGAGGAAGTCTGCGTGGCTTGGAAGTGGGAGAAAGTGACCGATGCCACAGCCTTTGGTTGGCAATGCGATGAAGCGGGGGCTGTGAGCGGTTGGTGCAAGTATGACCTTAGGAAGCTTGGCAGGCAGCCCCTTGTGACCTGGAAGGGGGTGCAGATGGCCGGGGCTGACCCCAATGGCAATAGGTGCGGAAGCTACCATAGCTATGGGAATGGGCAAGTGGCCCCGGTGCCGGTTATAGAATCGCAGCCGGTGAAATACCCGTGAAGCCCATAATTTCCGGGAAATTTCCCTGAAATTCGCGGGAGGTCAAAAATGATAGGCACGGCTCTGAGCGCCATCATGGTTCTGGGATGGACCTTAGCTGCATACTTTGACCTCAAGGAGAGGAGAGTGCCCCGCCCAATCCTCCTTGTGATTGGGGTGCTTACCCTCCTGGGAAGGCATTGGGTTTGGTGGCTTTCGTCCCTTCTTGCCTACTTCCTCCCCATAAACTACTCCATCTACTTGCTCATATTCCCCATCATAATCCCCTTCTTAACCAAGGAGATTGACCCAATCCCCGCCTACGTCACCGCCGTCCTCGGCTTCTACTACCGCTGGTGGGGAGGAGCGGACGCCATGCTCCTTTTGGCCCTCTCACTGCGCTATGGCTACCAAGGCCTCATAGCTTCCATCATCGCCCTCCTTGTAGGAGGGATTGCTGCCATGGCCATAAAGAGGGTTTCACCAAAAAGAGTTGGGTGGACAATCCTTAAGCTTGTCTCATTTGGCCCAGAGATGGAAGGCGAGGAAATACCGAAGGAATCGGAAGTGCCGGCGGCCAGCTTCTTGGCCGTTGCCGGCCTTGTCCTGGAAATCCTAAGGGTTTGGGGGAGAATATGATGCCGAACTACCCACGCCTCTTAGCCGTTATACCTTGCGAAGATGCCTCGGTTTCGGCAGGAATTGGGGACAACAGAGTCTCCCTCCAAAGGGTTTTCTTTGAGGTCTACGCTGATAAGTTCCCAGCTTCCTTCGCCAAACTTGTTGTCTGCGCCCTCTGGACCGGAGGCGAAGGGAGCCACACAAGCACAATCCGAGTCAAAGACCCGGATGGGAACGAGCTTGCCTCTGGACAGACCTCAATAGAATGCCGACCAGAGCCAACCACGGTCTTCCAGATAGTCTACTTCTCAATGCTCATCTTCCCCAAGCCTGGCAAATACCAAGTTGAGGTCTCTCTGAATGGGACCCCAGTCCACACTTCCCCCCTGCATGTGATTAAAGTTGGTGAAGGAGGGTAAGGAATGAAGAAAGAGCATGCCCTCATAGCCTTATTAACCCTTGTTGTCATATGGCTCATTATCCTCACAGCCATTTTGGTAGGGGAAAGGCATTACGCCACAAGCGTCGTTCTCACCCCTCCCTCACCTCCGCCCACTCCTACCCCTACCCCATCTTTGGTGCTCGTAGAAATTCTTAAGGCTGAAGCCATATCCGACACCGTCAAGATTGAACTTAAAGTCAAGTGCCCCCCAACGATTGACCTCCTTTACGAGCCCCCAATCCTTTACGATGGCCAGAACTCATACAATGTCACCCCTAAGAGCCTTGGGGAAGCGAAGTTCGCCCTCTTGGACCTCGTGACCAAAGGGGAAGCACAAGCCAAGCTTGAGTTCACCAGGGTAATTACAATTTCCGCCCCCCTTACGCTCATCTTCAACCCATCTCAAAGCGAGAAGGATGCCTTAACCCCGAAAGTAACCGTGATGGTTAAGAAGCTGGAGGAGAAGAAGAAATGAAGGTGGCCCTTTTGGCAGTCGGGAAAGCAAAAGAGCTTCGCGAAATCCTTTCCAGAGCTGGTTGGCGGGTCATTGAAGCGAGGACAACCGATGGGATCCAGGAGGCCCTGCCCAAGGTCAGCATGGTCATATTGGAAGAGGAGGCAGTGGAAGAAGGAGGCCTATCACTTGAGGGCCTGAGGGAGGCCTTGAGCCGGGGGAAAGTCCTCGTCGTCGCCCCGCAGGATTTCCTCTCTTCCCCAGAGGCAGCGATGGAGAGGGCCCTTAAGGTGAAGAAAGCCAAGGTGCCCTTCTTCCCCACCCGCCTCAAGGTTGGCTTCACTTCCCTTTCTGGAGGGACAGGATGCACAACTTTGGCCCTGAGGTTTGCGCGAACTTGCGCCCAGTTTGTCCCGACGGCCCTGCTTGAGACCCCCTGGGGGGAAGGGGCGTTGCGGGCCTGGCTTGGCCTTCCTGAGGATGTCCCAGACCTCTACCAGGTGGCCCTTGGCCTTAAAGAGCCCCACAAGGATGGAGGGCTCACGGTCATCCCGGCGACAAGGGCAACGCAGAGGCTTCTTCTGGGCAACCCCGATAAACTTAAGGAGCTTCTTGACAAGCTGGGGAAAGAGCACGTTGTTGTGGTTGTTGATGGCCACTATGCCCATCCTCTCTTCCAAAACGTTGTTCCTCAGCTGGACTTGGTCTTAGCGATTGCGGACACAAGGCCGGAGGCAATTGCCAATGCCGAAATAGTAGCAAATGAAACCAAGGGGGTAATAGTTGTGAACAAGGCCGGCCTTGTAGAAAAGATTGCCATGAGGCTTGCTGGAAAAAGGGCCCTCTTCATAAGTATGGGGGAGAGGGACATTGGGGGCAAAATAGCTTCATTCATATACGGAGGTAGGAAGTGAAATACACAGTGCTCATCGCCATAATATCTCTTTTAGCTGGGCTTGGGGCGTTCGCCTACTCCTACACCGCCTACGATTCCATCGTGGCCACAAGGCCAATCGTCACCGCCTCTACCTCAATCCCCCCAGGCACTGTGATCCTTGACGTGCACCTTGTGGAGAGGGAACTCCCAAGGGGCTTAGAGAAAGAGCCAATTTACACCACAAAGGCTGAAGTTGTTGGGAAAATAGCTAAGACCTACATCCCCGCTGGAAGCTTGATATACCGGGAGAGCGTTGGGAGCGCCGAAGAGCTGCATTATGCTTCCCCAGAAAAAACCGTCTTTTCCATCCCTATTGAGCCCCAAAAGGCCTTGGGGGGAAACCTCCTTCCTGGCCAAAATGTTTCCCTCTACAAGATCTGCCATAAAGGGCAAGAGGTAGAAGTTGAGGAAATAGCGGACAAGGTCACAATCGTTGATGTTGGGAAGCAGCCCCAGTTTGCCATAGTGGCCATGGAGCCTTCCAAAGCCCATGATGTCCTCAAAGCCTTAGGGGAGGAGTTGGGAGGGAAATGCAAGGTATGGGTAATACTTCCACCTTACTGACCCCTGACCTTGTGGCTAAAGTCAGGGATATGCTGGAGAAAGCTGGGGAGAGGATACCACCCTGGAGGGCAAGCCCAGAGGAGATATCCCGCTTCAGGGCCCAAGTTGCAGGGATACTTGTGAGGCTGGATGGGGTCCCAGATGCCCTGGTGCCAGACCTGGCGGCCGAAGTGGTCTCCTGGATATGTGGGCTTGGGCCACTTCAGTCCCTCGTGGACGAGGATGGAATAGAAGAAGTCATTGTGCGCAAAGGGTTCGTCTACGTGGAAAGGTTTGGGAAGATAGAGGCTATAGGGTGGATGGGGCCAGATGAACTCTTCCGGGAGATCGCCACAAGGGCCGCCGACCTCGGCGGAAGAGCTATCTGGGGCTCAAAGCCATATGTCCTTGTGGACCTCCCTGAGGGACACCGCTTCTCGGCGATGGTTCCGCCCTTGTCAATTGAGGGGACTGCAATAAACATACGAGTGTTCAGGAAAGGGATGAGCATAGGGGAACTATGGAGGCTCGGCACTTTCTCCCCCCAAGAGGCCGAAGAGGAGAGCGATGAGGAAATTTTGGACCTCTTGAGGGATGAAGGGGTGGAACCAAAGCCGTTCCTGGTGGAGGTCGCGAAAGCCATAAGGAGGAACGCAGCTTCAATCCTCATCTCCGGGCCATTTTCAGCGGGGAAAACGACGCTCTTGAACGCCCTCCTTGGCCTAATCCCCAAAACCCATGTTGTGGCCATAGTTGAGACGTTCCGAGAGCTCCAGCCCCCAGAGCACCTCCACCCCCTGAGGGCTGTGGTTCCGGAGGTCTTGGAGAGGCGCGGAGGCCTCCCCCCAATGAGGGAGATAATAGATGTCCTATACAAGCGGATGAGGCCTGATTGGATAGTTTTTGGGGAAATTGTAGGAGAGGAAGCAATCCCCTTACTTGATGCCATGAACCTTGGGAAGCGGGTCATGACCACAATACACGGGGAAGACCCATACACGGCCCTCCTCCACCTTGAGATGCTGGCCTTGGCTTCGGGCCTGCCCCTTCCTGCTATAAGGGAGAGGGTGGCAAGAGGCGTGAACTTGATTTTGCACATGGACAGAGCTGGGAGGAAACGCTTCCTGAGGGAAGTGGTAAAGGTTGAGGGTTACGATTACGATAGGGGGCAGTATATCTTGCGGAAGATATACGATGGGAGGAAGTAGATGCTCCCGGCTTTGCTCTTGGCTTTGGGCGTAAGCTTGCTTTCTTACGTCTTCCTAAGCACCATATCCAAATTGTGGCGGAAGAAGCCAGTAGTATCATTCCAAATTTCCCCATTCCTCCTTGGGGGGATAGGCTTAGCCATTTTGGCCAGAGACTTAATCTTAAGCCCGTGGTTTTTGGGGCTTGGCCTCTTCCTCTCCTTATGGGAGAGGAGGCGCAAAAAAAGGGAGAAAGTGAAGGAGACCATAGAGCAGGCCATAGCCCTTGTCCAAGGGATACAGAACTACATGTTTGGGGCCCTTGGGCCAGCCCTTAAGGATGCGGCTGAGGCCTTGCCCCAAGGGGAGGTAAAGACAAGGGCTCTCTTGGCCTGGCACCGCTACGCCACTGGGACATTCTGGGATGAAGCCTTGAGCTGCCTATTTGGCCTAAATCCTGTCCTTGACCGCCTTGGGCACATCTTACGGGCGGCCCCAAACATGAGCGCCGAAAGAGTTAAGGAGGCTTTGCAGAAGCTGGCACAGGAATACTCAAAAGTAATGCAGCTAAAGGCTGAGACTGGGGTAGAACTTATCCTTGTCTCATTGACAGTAAGGTTCATGCTTTTAGCCAACTTGGCCGCTTGTGTTTTCACCCTCCTCTTCCCTGCCTGGCGCGAGTTCTACATCTCTTCCTTTGCCCACAGGGGGGCAATGCTTGCCGCCAACATCTTAGCAGTAGCCGCCTACATCTACTATCAGGAAGAGCTAACCTCCATGGAGGAAGTGGTATGAAGGAATTTGTGAGCTTCTCCCTTTTTGTAGGCACAGCCATCTTAACCTACAGCTTACTTCAGCCCCTACAAGGGCTATGGGGGAGGCTCGCCTTCTTTAATAGGAAGAGGCCAAGAGAGCAGTTTGACCCATACGAACTTGGTAAACTCCAATGGCCCCTCTTCTTTGGCCTTTCAATCGCCTTTGGGGTTTTCCTGGCTTTCCTCCTTTTTGGGGAAAGGCATCCTGCCCTTTCGGCCCTGGGGGTTGCAGCTGGTTACTTCCCCCGCTGGCTCCGCTCGTATCTAACGCAAAAGAGGAAAAACGAGAACGAAATGAAGATAAGGCTTCTCCTTTTCAGCCTGGCCGATGTCCTTGAGGCCCAAGGGGGGCTCACCCCAGCACTCATGCTCCTCGCCCAAGGGAACGACCGGGTATCAAGGAGGCTGAACTTCCACCTTGGGGTTGGGAGGAATGGCCTTGAGGCCCTCAAGGCTGTGGCCGAGGATTTCCAATCCCCAAGGCTTAAGAGGGTTGTGGAGAGGCTTGAAGGTGCTGAGGAAGGCCTCACCACCCCTGAGGCTTGCCTGGAGGAGGAAGTGGAGAGGATGGAACAAGAGTTCGCAATGAGCATAAGGGAGAGGGTTGGGAGTGCCCCAATGAGGATCCTTATCCCTTCGCTTATCCTCCTTCTCCCACCAATCTTGGTTTTGGCCCTTTATCCGCCCGTCACCCGCATCCTCTCCGTGCTCTCAGGGGAGGGGATGGGTTGGTAAAAATCCTAAGGAGGTGGAACTATGCTGTGGAGGAACTGGGGACTGAGCATGGTTGAATACATACTCGGTGGGACGGTGGTCCTGGTAATCTTAGCAGCCATCCTTTGGCAGGTGGCCAAATCCACCCAAGCCAAAGGCACCCAGACAAAGACCTCAATTGATGCCATCCCCACCCCACAAAGCTCCTGGCCATGATTGAGCAAAATCACGGCCTAACGCAAGTTGAATACATCGTCCTGGCCGCCATAGTCCTTGGGGTTGTGGGGGTGGCAGCTTGGCAGCTTCAGAAGGCCATCGCCCAAAAGCTCGACGAATTCAGGAACTCGCTGTGAGGGAAAGGGGAGGGCTAAGCACCGAGTTTTTAATACTTCTTCCGGTGATGCTCCTCCTCCTCTTCGGGGCTTTGGAGTTGGGGCGGGCAGCAAGCCTGCGCATGGCTCTGGGTGACGGGGTATGGCGAGCTGCCCGCTACCTCTCCATCCACGCCCCATACGACGACTTGGGGGCATGGCAGATTGTCCAAGAGGCTGTAGCCCACAACGCCCTTGGGGGAGCAGAAGGGGTGGTTGTGAGTGTCACGGATGACGGGGGCAGAAGCTTCGGCCACGAAATATGCGTCCAAGCTGAAACTTCCTACTGCCCCTCCATCCCCTTCCTTGTCCCAGGGTGCTTGACCTTGCGCGCCAAGCATTGCCTCTTGGTGGAAAGGTGGCCGTAAAAGCTTTCTTCGCAATACTCATACTCTTCTTCGTGGCTGGGGCTGTGGCCGATGCTACGGCTTGGCTGATGACAAAACACTTGGCCCAGGGGATTGCTAACGATGCGGCTTTACAGGGCTGCCGGGCAGGAATTGAGTATTGGGATTACATAAACGAGGGGAGAGTGCGTTTAGCTGAGCCTGAAGCCTGGGCCAAGGCTGTTGAGGTCATAACAAACTTAAGCCCCTGGCCAAACTACGATTACGCCGTTTACGTCCTACCGGAAGGTGGAGTGATACCGGAGTTTTCCTTCTCTACTTCCAGGCCATCGGTTGCCGTGGCCATAACTGTCCCAGCGGAAGGGTTCTTGTTTCCAGCGACCATAAGGGCCTTTGCCGCCTCTGCGGTTGAGGAGGAATACTGATGAGGTATTGGCCTTTATTCATCATTTTGGTTCTCATTGCCCCAATTTTTATGGCCCAGACCGCTACTCCTACGCCTTCACCAAACCTCTGCTCTGGCCCCACTGTCTTCTATGAAGAATTCAACGATGCCAGCCTCCCCGGCTGGTTCACAAGCGCCGGAGGGGGCTCAATCCAGGTTCAAAATGGCATCCTCATCCTGTCCGCTTCCAACAGCCGAACTTTCCCAATTGTCTGGCGGAACGACCTTTTTACAAATTTGTCCGATAGGTTCGCAATTGAATTTAAAGTCTCCTGGAACCCACGGACAGCTTACGGCACCACAATCGCAGCCGGAACAAACAACTACAATGGCACCCGCTATAGCGAAGGGAATCCCACCCCAGTGAACTCTTTCGAGAACGTAATCCAGACCCATGGAAACGACATCGTCTTCTTCCTAAGATGTTTCCTTATGGGTGACCAAGACCCCAATTGGTACGCTTGGACATGGGCCGACAATAACTACCATACCTTCCGAGTTGCCTTCATTTACCCCTACGCCTACGCTTACCTGGATGGGGTGCACAGGGTAACCTATCCTTGGCCGAGCTCCTCCTTGAACCTCAAAAAGAACCTCAAAAACTTCTACATTGGCAATCCCTACATCATGAATTACGCTGGAACTTGGTCCACTATTAGAGTGGATTATGTGAAAATAGAGACATGCCCAGCAACCCCTACCCCTACGCCAACTTTCACCCCTACCCCAACCCCTACCTTTACGCCAACTCCAACGCGCACCCCTACTCCCACTCCCACCCGCACCCTTACCCCTACCCCCACACCCACTCGCACGCCAACCCCTACCCCTACTCCTACGCCAGTTCCTGCGAACCTTTTTGCGCTTTATAGGTATCTTGTCTTCTATGGGCCAAGGCTTGGGGGAGGCCTCCCCGCCCAGACCCTCTATGGTCAAGCTACCCCCGATGCTTTAATCACCATCCTGGTCTATTCCCCAGAGGATGATGAAGGGGAATGGTGCAACCAGACATTGACCTTCTACACCTTAGCTGACCCAGCGGGCAATTTCCTCCTAACTCCTGCGGAGGCGGGGGAGCTTTTTGGGACTACGTGCCGTGGTCAGTGGTGGGCGATAGCTTACGATAACACAAGTGGGAGCTATTCAAATTGGGTGTCATGGACGACGGCGTGGTTTCCTGTGCACTTGATACGCTGAGGGAGGACATCATAAGTTCTCTCTTGAAACAAGGTTTCTCCCTAGAAGGTGAGAAGCTCTGCCCCCCTAACTTCTCCAGCAAAGAAGAAATTCGCCAATTCTACCGGGATGCCAGACAAAGAAAACTTGAGAGGAACCGCAAGTGGCTTTCGGGCGAGGAAGATAAACTGATAAGGCATTTCGCCAATGGTTCAGAGATTGAGCCAGAGAAAATTCGCCCCACGCTTGAACTCATAGATACAGAAAGGAAGGCTAAAATCTTCCGCTATGCTTCCCTCCTTTGGAGTGTCCCTGTCTCGGACAGGTGTGGCCGAAGGGCGCGCTTTCTAGTGTGGGATGAATCAAACGGGAAACTCATTGGCATCTTTGCCATTGGGGACTCAATATTCAACCTCGGCCCCAGGGATAAGTGGATAGGCTGGGACAAAGAAGAGAAAACTGAACGCCTTCGCTATGTCATGGACATATATGTCCTTGGGGCTGTTCCCCCATATTCTTTCCTCCTTGGTGGCAAACTTGTGGCCCTCTTAGCTGCCTCAGACGAGACAAGGGAGACCATAAGGAGGAAGTATGGTAGCCACCTGGCCTTACTTACCACAACTTCAGCCCTCGGACGGTCCTCAATATACAACCGCATATCTGTAAATGGAAGGAAGGTGTACATAAGCGTTGGGTACACAAAGGGGTATGGTTTGCCCCTCTTCCCCGAAGAACTTTTGGAAATTATCAGAGAGGTAGGGAGAGGTGATGGCCCCCAATGCGTTTACGAAGGAGGTTCATGTTGGACCTTGGGGGTTCTGAAGAGGGGGTTTAGGAAGCTTGGCTTGTCCTCTCGTCCCCTCCGGCATGGCATTAGGAGGGAAGTTTTCGTTGTCCCTCTAGCTGAGAATGCGCGGGAGTTTTTGCGCGGCGTGGCTCCAGCCCCGATGTATCACAATATGCCAGCCGAGATGCTCTTCGGTTACTTCAAGGAAAGATGGCTTATGCCAAGGGCGGAGAGAGACAAGAGGTACAGAGATTTTGACCGGGAAAGCCTTCGGCTCACCAAGTACCTGACCTAGTTATCCACCCTGGCCAACTGACCGGTGCTAAAGTTGGTACGGTATCTGACGAGTGAAGAACTGGGCTTAGAACTGGCCAAGACCCCAAAGGGGTCTCTCGATTTTGTCATTTTGGTGACAGGGACTGATGCAGCTGAATGGTGGTTCAATTGCGCGGAGACAGCTGCCCAAGCCCTGCGGGAAGGGGGGCTGCTCTTTATCCAAGGTGTTCCCGAAAACCTGCCGGAGCTGGGGGTTTATCTGGATAGCCGCCTGCACTTCAAATACTGGATTGCTGTGGAATCAGCCCCACGATTGAGAAGCCCTCTCCCCTCTGTCCACGCAGCGGTTCTGATGTTCGCCAAAGGCAAGACATTCCAGATTTCCCGCCTCCGTTTTCCCCACCAATACTGCCGAGCATGCGGGAAGCCGTTGCGGGATTGGGGCGGGAAGAGCCACCTGAGGCACCCAGAAGGGGTAGCCATTTCGGACGTCTGGAAGGGCTTACCCCCAGAAAACAACTATACTGGCCTCTCCCAGCCTGTCTTGGACATGTTGCTGCGGATGGTCTCGCCTACAGGGCGCCTGGAGGATATAGCGGCGCTTGAAGGAATGGTTGGCCCAGCCGAGCGACTTGTCAGCCCAGGGGAGATTCCCTCCCATTACCAAGCAGCATCACCCCTCAGCTTACCCCCCGCTCCGGAAAGCAAGAGCTTACCTATAAACACTGTTATTCAAGGAGATATCTTGGAAGTTCTGAAGGCCTTTCCCGATGAATCGGTAGACCTCGCCTTCGCCGACCCCCCATACAATTTGGCCAAAGCATATACGACTTACGATGACAAAAAGAGCAGGGAGGCTTATATAGCTTGGTGCAATGCCTGGCTAGAGGAGTATATCCGCATCTTGAAGCCCACTGGCTCCCTCTACATCCTTAACCTCCCTCGCTGGGGGATGTATCATGCGGCGTACTTGAATCGTCGCCTTTATTTCCAGAACTGGATTGTCTGGGATGCGCTGGCTGAGCCGCGGGGAAAGTTATTGCCGGCACATTATGCCCTTCTCTTCTACACGAAGCACCCCACTAATTTCACTTTCAACTACGAGGACGTCGGAGAGGTAGATGCCCGCTTTTACTGTCTCCGTCCGTCCTGTATCCGGTGGCGGAAGGCACGGGGGGAAGACCAAAAGGAACCACTGACGGACATCTGGTGGGACATTCACCGGATAAGGCACCGACGCTACCGGGATTATCACCCGTGCCAGTTGCCGGACGCGCTATTAGAGCGGATTATCCGGTTATCCACTAACCCAGGTGACATTGTTCTAGATGGGTTGGCCGGGACAGGCACTACGGCGGTTGTGGCCGCCCGGCTGGGACGCCAGTATATAGCCATAGACATTGACCCGGACTACGTAGCTCTCGCCAGGGGGAAATTGAAGAAGCACATCTGTTTGACAAATAGTTTGTAATGTGTTATATTTGGTTACGCCCTGGGGTGACGCCCTGCGGGGGGGGGCTGTGGCCGAGCCGCTGCCGTGGGAAGCCCGAGGCTCACCTGGGGAGCCCCCGAAAACCCAGGGACGCCCGCGAGAATATCGGGTACGTGTTGGTGGTGACGCCTTTGTGGGGAGCAGCGGCCCTGCAAAGGCTTGGCCCCAGGGAGTATAGTTTGACAAAGCCCCCTAGGCCTGGTAAAATATATGTGCGTTTAGCAACCGTTACCGAGCTTTCCGTTATTCTTGTTGGGAAGCTCGGTTTTTTAATTTGCATACGCCCCCCGTCCCCTTCCATAAGCTTTGCTTTTTTGTCCGTTCGTGTTGCACCAAGTTGGTGCAAGCAGTATACATAAGCTATCGCCCTCCCCTCACGCCCCGCCCAGCCCCGCCAAACTTGACAAATCCACCACATCATGATATAATATGTGGTGAGAATAGCGGTGGAGTAAGGAATGTCACTTGCCTTCCATAGACCGTCATGCTATAAAGTGGGTCAAGCTTTCTCGTTTCAGGGGAGCTTGGCCTTTTTTTGTTTTGGAGGTCAACCTCCTGGCCCGGCAGGGGAAAAAATATGACCCTGGCTCCGGGATTGGCCAGGGAAAAGGAGGGAGAAATGAGGCACCCGACATACTTGGCTTTACTGATCAATAAGTGGGGAGCCAAAATAACGGTGGCATCTGTATGGGGCGTGCGCCAGTGCCCCACTTGTGGTTACAAATGGGCCATCGTGCAACAGGTCCCATATCAAGGGCCGTGGCAATATGACCAGAAATACCAGATGCTCATTGTACACCCCGGCGACGGGGTGGAAATATCAGGGGCTTGTGGTGAGGGGTATTGGGGTTGGCTCCCCACAGGGCGTCCCCATGAATTTGTTGCCCTTGGGAATTTTGAGTTGATGCCAGCTCAATTCCCAAGGAAAGAAATAGCATGGGTAACATTTAGGGACCAACTCATAATCTTCCATGAGATAGCCGTAATAGGAGATATGAAACCAGAGCTCTTCCCCGAGGCCTGGGCAAAAGAGTGCGGGCGTTGTTTCCGTGAGGCCCTACGCAATTCCCCAGAGTATACACAAGGGAATTTATATATCAAGGCCGGGGGTCGCCTGGCCTGTGGGGCCCTCGGGGCCCAAACTTTCTGGGCCGGGGAAGAAGAGGTGGAAGTAGCATTCTTTAATCACACCATCCGTTTCCATAGAGGAAGCCTGACTATCCGTGGGGACATCGCGACTTTGTGGTTGGATTATAAAGGGGAAGCCAAAATAACCTCTCCCGACCACCCTGGAAAGGACATTGTCCTCACGGGTTTCGCCCATTACGACATGTATCATCCTTGGCCTTCTCGAAGGAGGGAATGATGAACTGTCCTTTTTGTCGCGCTTCCCTTGATGATATAGTTGAAGAAAAAGAAACGGAATGCCCAAGGTGTGGGGCAATAGTCTTACTCCTTAGAGAATTCGACCCACGCCTCCTTAAAGCCCATGCCACTGCTACTATTTCCCCAAATGCTCAAATAGCCGTTTGCTTTACGCCATCCTCGCAGTATTACACCATTGCCATGTTTGACCCTGACGAACTTTTGACCACACGTCAAGTCGCTAAACTTTTGAGTGTCTCTCGCGATAGGGTAAGCCACTTGGCTAAACAAGGGTGCTTCCCCAATGCCAAGCTGCGTCCAGGCAAACGAGGTCTGGGCAAACGAGGGACATGGCAAATCCCGCGCGAGGATGTGCTTGCCTATCTTCTCCGCACCAAGGAACGGTCTTAAACGCCACTTGCCTTCCATAGCCCTTCATGCTATAATATATTTGCCGTTTGGGGCCAAGCTTTCCGTTTCAGGGGAGCTTGGCCTTTTTATTTTGCACCTTAAAAACTTAATACGGGGTCAACCGCTCCGGCTCCCCAACATGCTGGGGGTGAGGGGAGGCCGGAAGCGTTAAAAAACTACCCCCGGCCCGGCCTCAGCATGGGGGGAAAATGGCTAGGCCTACCGGGCCAGGCCTAGGAAAGGAGGGAGGAAAATGGATGAACTGTTGGAATTTACCGACCGATTACTCGATGCGGCGGCCGAAAGCTGCCGCTGCCGAGCTTTTTTTGGAGCAGTTACCTTAGCTAAGGCCGCCGTAGACTTATTGGAGAAGGCCGGCTCCCAGATAGAGGCCGCATGGGCGCGCGTGGAGCTCGGCATAATATATCACCACGCCGGTGATACTCTAAGGGCGCGCGCCCAGTACGCGCAGGCGTTACCAAACATGGACCCCGTGGGGAAAGTATTTGTCCTCATGGGGTTGCGGTTAGCAGGTGACCCTGCGAAAGAGTTGGAAGACTTGGCGGAGGCCATAGGCACGGACCTCACAATATTGAGACGAATCTGGCTCCTATTGATAGAACATGGCCCCGCGGTCCCAATTGACCAACTCCCCGACCCGGCGGGGGAAAATGCCCTGGCTCCGGGATAAGCCAGGGAAGAAAGGAGGTGTGCTATGTCAAATATTTTCTTTGTGCAAGTTAATCAACGGCCGGATGGCGATCTCATGCCCCCGGCCCAAATTTTGGCCGCCCTCTGGGCGGATGTCCTCCCAGAGGAGGTGGGCGAAGAATTAAAGGACATAGTGATAGGCAGGGAAGTGGGTCTTGGGGTCGCCCCAAACGACTTTGAGATTTTAGCCCGAATACAGCAAATAGTCGCCTGTCGTAATAGGTTCCCCCGAATCTACTTGAACCCTCCCAATCTTGAGCATCTACGTGAAACGCTCAAGGACAAGGTAGTAATAATCCTCTTGCCTAAACCAATCTATCAATCAACCCCAATCGTTCTCCTTGCTGCTGCATGTAACCGCGGCACTTATGTAAAGGCCCTGGGGCCCATCCCGCTGGGGTTTAACCCCCAGCGAGTGATGGGATGGCTGGGGGTAGAAGCGGAGCCATGGCCGACATCCAGGAACTCTTGAAAGAAATGTTGCCCCGCCCCCGCTTCCCCTTCTACTTTCCCATCTGGACACTTGTCGCTTTACTTCTTTCCTGTACCCCGCGTTTTTGGCTCATTGGGGTGGAAGTCTGGGAGGTGGGGTACCAAATAGCAACCAAACTGGGCCTTCAGGTTAAGAAAAGCCTGTGGGGCCGCTATCTGGGGAAAATAGACTACCTAAGCAACGAAATTGAAGTAGAAGCCCTACTTCCCCCCCTGCTTCAAGCCGGGGTACTGTTTCATGAACTTGGCCATTTCTTTCTCCATCGCTCCTGCACCTTCTCCCACGTTGACGAGGAGGCAGAAGCCTACGTTTTTTCCTATATGTGCCTGGCCCCATACCTCCCCCCCTGGGCCCAAAAGGTTTTTATGAAAGCCCAAGGGGAGGCGATTTTGGAGGTGGCCCTGCAGGCAGGGGGAAATGTGATTGTGTATCGCGGGCACAGCCTCTTGGAGGCTGTGGAAAGTATAAACGGCCAGGCTTGCCCGCGGGCCTGGCAAAAGGAGGGGTAAAAATGAGCACAAGAGCCCTAGTGTACGTAATAGGGTATGGGTATGAACATGCTGTAATATACGCTGTAATATACAAGCATTGGGATGGCGATGCCTTAGGAGCCGAGTTGAAAGAACTTCTCGCCCCCCTGACGATAGTCAATGGGCTCACCTTCAAGGACATCACAGCCCAGGAACCCATCTCACGCGTCAATGGGCCGGATGAGCTTGCGGCCCGGCTGGTGTGGGCGCTGAAGCAGAGGCACCCCGTTGGAGATGTATATATGGCCCCGTGTTCTTGGCCTCCCCAAGACATGGGGCAAGAATATGTGTACCTCGTCTTAGCCCCCTACGGAGAAGGGCGTGTCTCTGTCTTCTATTACCCACGCCTTGTAAAGCTCTTTGGCCCACTGACCAGCGAAGAAGCAAGAGAAATCTTGGCGGGCCTGGCGAAGGAGGGGGGTAAAAGGGAAGACTTGGCCAAACGATACTATGAAGCAATACAAGCTTTGCGCATCCCCAACAAACCCCACACCATCACGGACGCAGTATTGGCTACCCTGCAAACCATCATCACCAAGCCCGATTACCATACCATTGTAATCGCCATGGAGACATTGTCTGTGCTAGGATGGATGTTTTCATCAATGGGGATGCGGAAGATGGGCACAGAAATAGTAAATTCCGTCTTACTCTTGGATCACATGGTGGAGGGGGCTGTAATTGCCCCCGCGAGAGTGGGTGAGCAAGGTCAAGGTTGAAAAAAGGGTGGGGTGCCCCCAGGCCCCACCCTTTTTGTTTTTGTGGTACAATGTATGGGTCGTGTAGGAAAGACGGGTAAGTATCCTTACCAGACAAAAAACCAGGAAAAACCCTGCAAAAAGGAGGTTATATCATGGGGCAAGGCACGTCGGGTAAGAATTTCAATGAGGCTCTGGACCAGTTCCTATCATCCTCCCAATACTCCCCTGAAACAATATACCGCTACCGCCGCATGCTTGAGCGCTTTCGCTCCTGGTACCTCGGAAGCTATGGGGAAGAACCAGATTTTTCACTGTTAACCCCCGAAGAAGTCCGAGAGTTCCTATCATACCTTACCACCGTAAAGAACCTGAGGGCTTCTTCAGTTGAAGCCCACCTTTCCGCCATAAAGGCCCTCCTCAGGTTCTATGGCCGCAGCATCAAGGTGAAAAGCCCAAAGAAAGAAAGGCCACCAATTGAAGCCCTGGATGGCCGAGAACTTGGAAGACTCTTTGCCGCTCTGGAAGGTTCCGATTGGCTTTCCCTTAGGAACCAGGCAATGGTTGCCCTCATGGCCAGGGCTGGCTTGAGGGCCGGGGAAGTGGTTAGGCTCGGCCTTGAGGATGTTGAAATCAAAGAGCGAAGTGGCTGGGTGCTAATCCGCCGGGGGAAAGGGCTGAAGGAAAGGAAAGTGCCACTATCCAAAGAGGCCCGCCAAATCCTCTCGGAATACATGAAGAAAAGGCCAGATGCCAAGGGGCCTCTCTTTCTTTCCCGAACCTTACATGCACTTTCGGTAAGGGATGTGGAGAGAATAGTGGCTGAGGCCGCCAAAAGGGCTGGGCTTAAAAAGCGTGTTACCCCCCACACCCTCCGCCACACCTTCGCCACAAGGTTCTTGCAGAAAGGAGGGGATATTGCTACACTGCAAAGCCTCCTTGGCCACGAACACCTCTCCACAACTGGCCGCTACCTTCACCCCGATGCAGCTAAAGTGCAGGAGATGGTTGAGGAACTATGAAGGTGAGCTGGACAGAGAAGGAGCTTCCGCAGAGGTTGAGGACAAAACATGTCCATGGCCTCCACCCTTTCTTGGGGAAGTTCATCCCTCAGCTTGCTGAACTCCTGCTCCAACACTACTTTGAACCTGGCCAGAGGGTCCTGGACCCATTCGTGGGGAGCGGCACCACCTTGGTGGAAGCCAATGTCTTGGGCATTCACTCCGTTGGAGTCGATGTCTCCGAGTTCAACTGTCTCCTGGCCAAAGTTAAAACCGCTAAGTATGACCTGGAGAAGCTGCGGAGGGAAATTTTCAGCATCTTGGAGCGCGTGAAAGAGGCCCCCCCTCAACCCCCACTAGCCAATGATTACCTTGAGCGCTGGTATGCCCCAAAAGCCAGGCAGGAACTCCTTGCTTACCGCCACCTCATCCCAGAATATGAATATCAGGATGTGCTCAAGGTGATACTCTCTCGCGCTGCTAGGTCAGCAAGGCTCGCTCCACACCACGAGCTGGATTGGCCAAGGAAACCTGTGCAGGGCCTATACTATTGCCACAAGCACAGGCGCATTTGCCATCCAGCAGATGAGGCCCTAAAGTTCCTCAAGCGCTACAGCCGCGACGTTTACCGCCGGATAGCAGCCTTCCAAAACCTCAGGCAGGAAGTGGAAACAGAGGTAATATGGGGGGATTCCAGGACCATTAAGCTGGAAGGCCAATTCGATGGCATCTTGACCTCCCCTCCATACGCTGGCCTCATCGATTACCACAAACAGCACAAATATGCTTACGAGCTATTGGGCTTGAAAGATTTCTCCCACTTGGAGATAGGGCGCACAAGGTCTTCTTATGTGGGAGAAATGGTAGAAGTTTTCCAGAACATCCTCCCCCACATCAAATTGGGAGGGGTGATTATAATCGTTGTCAACGATAGGTTTGGCTTTTACGAGGAAATCCTCTCCAAGGTTGGCTTAGCTGTGGAGAAGAGGATAAGCCGGAAAGTTGACCGCCGCACAGGGAGGAGATGCACAGGTTTCTCCGAAGAAATCATAATCTCCCATAGATTGACAAGGAAATAAAAAACACGCTATACTAATATTGAATCACCGTTCCTCTCCCTGCCCCCAATAGCCTGGGGTGAGGGGGTGGGGAGAGCGTTAAAAACTAAACGTTTTAAACGGAGGTATATAAGTAAAACGGAGGTGGGTGATGAAGGCGATATGGACAATAGGAACATGGGACGAGGAGTGGGTCCCATCTTCAGAGGGGGCCGTTCCCCTCGTCTTCGTCCCAGACGAGCACCGATGGGTGCCCATCTGGGACCCACCCTCAGGTGGGGTCTTCGTGCCCCCCAGCGAGGCCCCACTAGGGTGGTTACTCCAATGGCGAAGGGGGCTCTTCAAAAACGAAAACGCATAGGGGGGGGGAGGGAGTAGGAAGTGGCCCCAGACGCTCCTACTCCCTCTTTTTTTACGTCCAGCTTTCTGAGGGGTTGGGAGGAGGAAAGAGCCATCCCTCCTCGCCATAGAACTTAAGGTCAGCAATAGTGGGCTGGTTGTCATAGTCAGTGAAGAGAACAGCCGTCTGAGTCTCAGCTCCAATAGTTCCCCGCCGATGTAGGAGAAAGACGCGAGATTTACCTTCCTCCAAGGGCTCAATGGGGCAATTGAGCCCAAAAACCTGAGCAACATGCTGGGCAAAAGCCTTTGGGTCCCACGCCACTGCATACTGGAGCATATCTGGGCGCACACGGTCCCAAACTCCTTCGCATAAAGGTGACCAGTATGGCGATAGGCCCTAACTGGGAGGCCTTCTATCCCCTCCAAGAAGCGGGCTTCTATCTCTTCTGCGAGGTAGTTCTTGACAATATAGAACATGTGGGATTTCTCTTCCGAATAGGGGTAAGTGGCATAGAAGACCCCCTTAGCTTTCAGAGTTTGCGGCCTCAACCGTTTAACCAGGTCTCTCCATTATGGTACATGGCGTCCCTCCTTCAGCAATTTGTAGTATCGGCTTGCCTCACAAGCTGCCCTCGCGTCCTCCAAGGAAAGGAGGTCGTTCTTCAACTGGGCCTTCCTTCCCTCTTCAGCCAGGGCGTTCTTATCTAAGCCAGCAATAGCGGCAATCCATTCCCTAAATGCGCTCTCCTTCTCCAAGGTCAACTCATACTCTTCAGGAGTCAATTCCCTCCCCTCCAATTCGGCCTGCAGTTCAATCAATACCGCTATCATGTCATCTATTATGCGGAAGGCGCTGGCTACGGCGTTTACCCTCAAGGCAGTTAGGCCAGAGAGGTTGTAACGCTCGGAGTAATATGTGTGGAGGCCGTATCTGGCGACAAGGTAAACGGTCAGGGTGTATGAGAATCACCCCTTGCCCATTCCAGAGCTGAGCGAAGACATGGGCCACATCAGCCCAAATCTTAAATTGCCCACTTCACCTCCGGCGTGGGAGGGGCCAAGATTATGCTAAGAAGTAGGGAGAGAACGAATAGCCTCCTCATCGGCTTGCCCCCAGAAAAAAATTGGGCCCCACGGCTGCTCTCCCCAGCCGCAGGACCCTCCTCGGGACAGGAGGCGCTAATATTATTATAACCACAATCTTTCCTCTTGTCAAGTGGGGGAAGCACTTGTGGCCTTGCCCTGGCTGTGCTTAATGGATAACCCAAGATGCCTTCCTCAGTGGGACCGAGGTCTTTGCCAGGCTCTGTGGCTTATAGTATAATAGGGTAGCCCGGCGAGGCAAAAAGCGAAAAGGGGAGGGGAAAATGTACCACAAAGTGATAATCTTGGGCAATCTCGGTACTGACCCAGAACTTAGGCAGGCCCCAGATGGTACCCCTGTGGTCAACTTCACTGTGGCCGCTAACACGGTCACAACTGACCCGGCCACAAAAGAAAGGAAGGAGATCACAATTTGGTTCAGAGTGGCTGCCTGGGGCCGATTGGCCGAACAGAGCAAGGCCCACCTCACAAAAGGGAGGTCCGTCTTCATCGAGGGGAGGCTCATCCCAGATGAAAATGGGCACCCAAGGACATGGGTGGGGAACGATGGGACAGTGAGGGCTTCATACGAGGTCCGAGCTGAAAGGGTAAGGTTCTTAGGGCCTCGCCCTGAAGGCCTACCCGGCCCAGAGGAAGAAGAAGAGGAAGCCTAATGTCTGTATTGGTAATAGATAATTTGGTCTAGGGCATCACACACCCCGCCGAAGAAAGTGCCCAGGCGAACTTTATCCCACCCAACTATTGGGCCATAACGGAGGTAGTGGGAAAGGATAGGTAGGTCTTTGGAGAGGATGTAGGCCCAGACATCACGCCAAGTCCAATCCGCCAAGGGCCACAGCTCCTCTATGCCGAGGCTCTCCTTGCGAGCCATGCGCCTGCGCCTGGAAAGACTTTCTTCCTTCCGCAAACCAACGATAGCCAGATTATACCCTTCCTCTCGGAGCTTAGGTATAACCCAGCCAAAGAAATTTTTCCCCCAAATGTTAGTGTTCCCCCTTCCTACTTCCAAATACTCCTTGCTTGAAACCACCCATAAGTTCCGCGCTCCGAGCCGGCGAGCATTGCGTATTATTTCAGCCTCAAGTTCGCGGGGCATGTAGTATGGGCCATAATCCCAATGCAAGACCAAAATATCAGGGTCAACCTGAAGGGCAAGGTGGAGGAGGCAGGTGGAATCCTTCCCCCCAGAGTAGGCCACATAACATTTGTGGGTGCGGGTAGCCTCCGAGATTGCATCCAAGGCTTGGGCCACCCGCACCTTGTACCCTTCATCGTCAGCCCAGACCTTTAAGGAAGCAAGCTCTTCTTCAGGGCGCATCTTGCCCCCGGCGGAACACACAAGGTTACATTTTGTGGGTCCCAATATGGCGGTCTGTAGGCCAAGGGCATTTGCATCTCGTAGCTTTCACACATAGAGGTCGGGATAGGCCTCATCGCCACCCCATCCTTTACGAGGGAAAAATCTTCCCCGCTTTCCTCAATTGTATAATGAGCGATGAGGCCAAAGCCCACCCTAACCTCATCCCCAAGGCCCACTAAGCCCTCAAGAAGCCCTTCTATGAACTCAATATCCCCACAGCCATAGAAGGTGACCTCGGCCACGGGAAGGTAAGGGCGGGAAAGCTTGAAGTAGCGGAAATGCCCTCGGCCAATGTCAACTTTCTTCTTGCGCAACGATAGAGTATAATCGGGCTCAAAACGCTTGTAGAGGTAAGTAAGCTTGAGGGATGAAGGAGGGGAGAACTGGCTTACGCTGGCATGGTAAATTCCCCCTGTCTTCTTAAGGGGCAGAGGCAAAGAGGTATATCTGAAGAGGTTGAGTTTCTTCGGAGTAATGAAGAAGTCGTCCCCAAGGATGCTCATGAGAAGCAAGTGGGCAATTATCCCATCAAGAGCAAGCCATGGGTGAGATAAGGCAATTGGGGTCAAGAGTTTAAAGGTGACCTTGAAGGGGACAAAAGGGGCATAAGATGGCTTAAATGACTCAATCTTCTGCTTAAAATACCCTACTTCATTCATATGACCTTCTCCAATGTCGCTAATAGTTCACAGGCCGCATTGGCGTTCTGGGTTACAAACTCAAGGTATAGGCCAGAATCGGGCAAGGGGTCGTAGCTGATTTCCAATGCTCCCTCACCACCAGCGCTTCTCCCCCCGATGAAGGGCACTTCCTTCCACAACTCTATTGCCCTACCCAAGGCACTCTCCAGAAGGGGGGTCGTGGGGCAAATGTGAAATTGGTGCGAAAACTCAGTGCCAGGGACGAAGCATAAATAGTCCACTTTCATCTGGACAGCTTGTTCATTTTCGTCGCGTGGGAGCTGCAATTCATCACGTCGTGTTATGAACGAGAAGGCAGTGAGGGACCGCACTGGGGGCAGACCCGCATTTTTGGGGTAAAGGATGCCTTCCAACTCCGCACACTTCGGGAACATGTGCCCTACTATAAGCCGGGAGGAGATTATCTGGTTGCCAAATGTCCCTCCAAACAGGGCAACAGGAGGCAATAAGTGGTAAATTTTACGGCGAAGTTCAAGGTCTATGTACCCGGATTCTTCTTCCGATTCCTCCAGGGTCCCCCCAGCAAAAAGTGTATGATAAAGCTTGGCGTTCGTTAGGTCTACACCAAGAAGCGCAAGCCAGTCAGCCATGAGTAAGCGACGCAGCCTTCCCTGCACTGTGTTGCCAGAGATGTACGGAATTTCGTAGTAGCGTGTAGTATCCGGGTTGTACACTGTAATTGTGCGGAGAAGTGGGGTTGAACCTGTCTTCTCATCGCCTCCATGATGGATAGGGGCGAGAGCTTTAAGTGTACCAACAGTGTGGAAGACTTTAAGCCCTCCCATTTTTACCCTCCTACGTTAAACAATTTTGGCCGCTTAAGCTCTTTGGCCCGCATGGAAGCCAAAGATGCATAATACACTCCGGAGTGGTAAAGTTCCTCAAGGATTGCAGCCTCTTTCTCCTCCAGGTGCTTAAGGCCTGGAAGAGCCGCATCGGGGATGCTCTGGAGGTTCAGGAAATTGCAGAGCTTGGAGAGAGCTTCCCTTAACGTGGGGCGAGTTGCACTGGCAATCACGCGGTGGGAGAAGACATCAACGGGCTTCCTCCCCCTCACTTTTGACCAATCAGCCGCCATAAATATGGCGGCAAGAACATCAATAAGGATTTGCTTGTCCTCAGGCTCCAACATGGACTAATACCTCCCACAGTGGATTAGGAGCAATTTCCTTAATCTTACCGAACAAATCCGAGGCCCCCCGCTCAGCCAACTTCTGCACTGAAGATGGGGACAGAACCCCAGTTTTAAGTTCACGCTTGGGAAGTCCAATTGCAAGAGCTTCTTTCACGATTTCAGCATACTCAAGAGCGATTTCCCTATCAAAGAGCACGAGGGTATCAGACCCTTCGTAAGAAAAGAGGTATTTTTGGCGGTTGGTAGCTGCAAAGCGGAGGCGGAGGTATGTTGGCTTTTTCCCAGATACAATTACATGGATGGCAAAAGGTGGCTCCGGGGGGTCAAAGAGGGTTTGGAAAACCTCAGAGGCTTTCAAAAATTGAAGGCCTTCCCTCGTCAAGACCCAGGAGTGCCGCCGAAGCTCTTGGGTCTTTACTAGATAAGCACAGCCAGGGCAAAGGCAATCACCAGCGTAGAAAATGTTCATGGTGAACCTTTCGGAGATGCAGTCGTAGAGAGGGAAGCCTTCAATGGTTTGGCGACCACATAGGCGGCACAACCCCTTAATGTAACCACGTTCCCCAAAGACAAGGTCACTAACGAACATTTACATTCCTCCTTGCATAAGCATGGTCTGGATGTTCTCTTTCCGCCAATCTTTCCATCCATCTACCCTTTGGGCTCGCGGCAGAAGCCATCGCTCTTTCCACCATTCCACCAGATTGGAGAAAGGTAAGTCCCGGTATCGGGGCTCATCGGTCCGCCCCTCCATGTAGTCCTCCAGGTTATCCACCAGCCGGAATAGGAAGACCTCACGCTGGATACCGTGACGTAAGAGCTCCCCAGAAAGCCCAAGCCTCTTCAAAGCCATGACCAGAATTTGCCACTTGCGCCGGGGACCGGTGCCAAAACCTCCACGAGTAGAGATGCCCTGGCTCTCCAAGAAGGAGCGAAGTAGCGGGTAGAGTTCCAGAAGGTGGAAAATTCCATACCCCTCAGTATAGCCGATGGACTCCGCAATCTGTATGCCATTATACCGGAGACGGTTATACAAGCTGCTACGTCCGAAAGCGCTGGTGGTCGTCAGGGCTACCAGATGAGGGGGAAGAACTCGCTTTTCCATCTCCGTGATGCGTCCGGCGTATTTGCGCTGGTAGGCTTGCCGGACTTCGTTAGATGCAGCAATCAACGCAATCAGTTTTCCCCCCAAAAGGTAATTGTATGGGGGGACAGCACCCAAGGTGTGGATATCCATAGTTTGGTTCACAAGCTCTGTTTTCCTTCCAGGAGGATAGCGGAAGAGGCGGTCGCGAGCTGGGAAACTGAGAGGCGGGGACTGCAGCCCAAGGAGGCCGATTAGCTTTCCATTGGATTCGTCTATTACCAGAAACCGCAAGCGGCGGCCGTATCCTTTGGAAAAGGGGATAGACCAAAGCAAACGGGCAATCCGAAATAAATTGTGTTCATGCTCTGTGGTGACCTCCTTAAGAACTGGGCGAATGCGCTCAGGCTCAATTTCTTCACCATCGGCAAAATACGAAAGATACCGGGGAAGATGCTTCTGGAGCCATTTCAGGCGGGCAGCGATTTCCACTTGGCATGCCGGCCAGTGGATGTTGCGCAAAGCGGCCTTATCCGCAGGGGGGAGGGATATGCTTTCCTCGCTGACCAAGAATCCAGTTTCTTGGAGTTTGGCTAACACAACGCTTCTCAAATCCGCAGCTGTCATCAGCCCCTCCCAACAAGCCCGCAATTGTATTATAGCACATGTTAGCAATTTTGTCAAAAGGGGTTGGTGGGTCAGGGCTTGACAAATGAGAAAACATGTGCTAAAATAGCATTGGAATTCCAAAACGGAGGTGGACAATGCTTAACGTAGTGTTACTTGAAGGGTTTGTAACGAAAAGCTGGCGTGTCGGGGGTGACGTTTTCATAAGGATAGCTTCATATCGGGACCCTGACCGCCCACGTAAGCCCCTAAACCAGCCAGGGAAGAAGGACAAGCCCGATTTTGTGACCGTGAGGATCCCTCCCGCCCTTCAACACAACGTCCCCGACCCCAAGAGCCGTGTTCAAGTGCGTGGCTTTATAGAAAGCATAGACTATGAAGAAACACTCGAAGACATCTACAACAAACTCGGAATACCTCTCCCCCCTGAGCTGGCCGACAAAAAGATAAAGCGGGTCACAACAATTGTGCACGCCGAACAGCTCCACATCTTACCTAAGGTGAAGCATACGCCCCCGCTCCCAGCGGATTTTGTGGTTGTAAAAACATGAACCGCCAGGCCGGGTGACACGATATGCAATCCCAAAATAGCATGGCCCCGCACTTCCGCAGCCGGATCATGCAAACATCCCCTGAGGGCAACGCTTACTTCCTCTTTCCCCAGTCCTACAAGCCCCAATACCCTTGCTGCCTCGGCCCTCACCTTTGCCTCTTTGTCCCTCAGCGCCTCTAAAAGCGCTTGGATTGTCTCAGAGGTAGAGCTCCCAATGGCCCCTAAAGCCCAAATGGCTGACGCCCTTATTAGGGCATCTTCGTCCCTTAAGGCTATCTGGCGCAAAGCCTTGTGGGCCTCTGGCCTATTATCCCTCGCATGCCCCAAGAGCGTAACAACCTTCTCCCTCATCTCTTCATTGGCGTCCCCCAGGGCTTCCAGTGGTATCTCCTCCCCCAAAGTAGCTAAGGCTTCCAGGGCCTGATACCTCACCTCATTCTCCCCATCTCTGAGGGCAGCTTCCCTCAAGCCCTCTATAACGTTTGGGCTTGCCCTCCTCATTATACCGAGCACTTGGGCAACCTTCGCCCGAACGCTTGGGCTTTCATCTTCCTTCAAGGCACGAAGCAATGCCCCTATGGTCTCATCGTCCATAGCTTCCATCCTCAACAACGCCTCAACAGCAACTAGGCGGTTGACAGTATCAGGATCCCGCAAGGCCGAGCGCACAGCTGCTATTGCCCTCTCGTTCCTGCGCCATCCCTTGGCTAGGACCTTTAGGGCACGAAAGCGCACCGAGGCGTCCTCATCTTCAAGGGCCTTGCTGAGGGCGGCAACGATTGAGGAACCCTATATCCAGCAAAGCCCCAACTACCCAACGGCGCGTTTCGGCCTGCGGGTCGTTCCAAGGTTACCCGCCTGGGCCAAAGCACGAGCTGCGACAAAAGCCACCCACTTATCCTGGTCATTAAGGGCTTCGCTGAGCTCTTCCAAAGCCCCAAGTCTTCCCAAGGCCCTCACAGCTTGTTCCCGCACCTCTGGCTTAGGGTGACGAAGCCTTTGCTTCCAAACCCCCCGAAATATACGCTTGGCAGTTTCAACTACGAAGATGTTTGCATCTTTGAGGGCCTTGGTGAGGATATCCACCAAATCAGCATCCTTCTCCACTGGCAAGCTGCCAATTTTTTCTAAAACCTCCTCCCGCACGAGGTGGTCATCATGTTGGAGGAGGCGCCGGAAAACTTTTTTGGCTTCCTTCTCTTTCCCAAGGACATACAGGGCCCAAGCGGCATTCACAACCACCCACACTACCTCATCGGACCCTTTCTATGGCTTTCTTGGCCCTTGCCCCTACCTTGCCCAAAGCTTTGGCAGCCTGTTCCCTAACCCACCACGTTGGGCTCCCCAGGGTGGCCACCAGAGCCTCGACAACTTCGTTAGCTGCGTGCATCTTCACCGCATCCCTATCGGTACGCAAGGCCATTGTGAGGGCCTGTACAACCTCAGGGGAAGAAACCTTGAGCGAACCCAATGCCCCGACTGCGTTGGCCCTTACACCAACGTCCTCATCACCCAAGGCTTCTAGAAGAGCCTTTACAACCTCTGAAGTGGGTTTGCCAATTTCCACAAGAGCTTGCAGGGCCCCGCACCTCACCCAAGACTTGGAATGCTTGGTTAGGGCCAAAAGCTCCTCTAGAGCTTCAGGGCAGCCCCCATGGCGCATCAGAGCCTTCGCTGCTGCCAAGCGAACCCATGCATCTTCTTCCCCTAAGAGTGCCTCCTCGCTTATGTAGCCAAGTTCCCCAAGTTCCCTGGCCGCCATCGCCCGCGCTGTCGGCCGAGGGTCCTTGAGTTTATGAACCAAATTTCTCATCCTCATTTTCCCCTCCACCATAACCTTCAGCCAGCCCAGCCCCCCGCAAGCCTGCTCACTCACATTATATCACATGAGAGGGGGGTGGGTTGTTATATAATGTAAGTTGGGAGGAAGAGATGCATGAGGCGTTTACACTCAAGCAAATTGCTGCTACGCTCAACGTAAGCTATGCAACATTACAGAGGCTCCTCAAGAGAGGGCAACTGAAGGCTTTGCCAGGACATAAGAAACCTTTGATTATCCCTGGGGAAGAGATAGCTCAAATTTTGGGTGAACCATTGCGCGAAGGAGAACAATGGTTCACCGTACGTGAGCTTGCCAACATGCTTAACGTCAGCCCCCATACAGTCCGCAGGAACTTGCATTATTTGAGATTCTTGCGGCTTGGGCCAAAGATTGTCCGCATAAGTCCGGCCGCTCTCAAAGAGGCCTTTGGGGTAGAGCTGAAGAGGGGAGAAAAATTGCTGAAAATTACAGAAGCAGCCAGAATGCTGAACCTAAGCTATAGCAGTGTGAAGAGGCGATTGGGGAAAGGGCAACTTAAAGGGATAAGGTTTGGCCGGACAATTAGGCTTATCCCCGATTCCAAATACCATGCCGTTGGGAACATGCTAGGAGCCCCTCATATTTCAGGAGGCGAACCGCAGCTTTCTCCGGCCCCGATTGCTCCAATTTAGCATGTCCTTTACCCCTGAGGGAGTTAAAACCAATGCGCAAGGGGGAAATTAAGGTCTACAACATGGACTGCCTAGAAGGAATGAGGAAATTCCTCCCCAACTGCACCATCGACGTGGTTGTAACTTCCCCTCCCTACAATTTCGCCATAAAGTATGGAGAATATGGGGACAACAGGCCACGAGATGAATACTTGGCGTGGATGGAAGAGATAGGGAAAGAACTTAAGAGGGTGCTTAAGGAAGAGGGCTCGCTTTTCCTCAACTTCGGCTCAAAACCGACCGACCCCTGGCTTGCCTGGGAAGTTGCCCTCAGGCTCAAAAGCCACTTTGTCCTCCAGAACGTAATAATATGGGTGAAGTCCATAGCCATAGGGGAGGAAGCACATGGACACTATAGGCCCATAGTCGGAAAACATTTCCTGAACAATTTCTTTGAATACATTTTCCACTTCACCAAATCAGGCCGTGTTGAACTAGACAGGTTGGCCATTGGTGTGCCCTACAAGGACAAGAGCAACATTGGAAGATGGCCAGGGGTACGCCAAGACCAAAGGTGCCGCGGGAACGTATGGTTCATCCCCTATAAGACCACAAGGGGCAAAAAACAACACCCAGCCCCCTTCCCCTCCGAACTACCAGAAATGTGCATAAAGCTTCATGGCCTTGAGAAAACAAAGGTTGTCCTTGACCCCTTCATGGGCATAGGGAACACAGCAATAGCCTGCGCTAAACTCGGCATTGACTTCATAGGCTTTGAGATAAACAGGGAGTATATAGACATAGCCCGAAGTAGGCTCCCTGGTCTAACCATAGCGCCGAGGACGGGAAATTACCTCAATAACCTTTAGGAAAGCGGGTTGAATTTCATAGCCTATGCCTTCTCTTCCAAGCTCCAAAGCTGCCTTCAGGGTTCTTTTTCCCCAGGAAAGGAGAACATGCGGATATAGCCTCATGCCCAATTTGCCTTTCTTCCCATTCCTCTTTGCTCAACTGGGCCTGTTCCTTGAGTTCGGGAGGAACTTTCCTCTTGCTCTTTCCTGGCTTAATTCATAGTCCAGTTCTACAATGCCATTAGGGGGGTAGGGGAAGGAACCCATAACTTTGGCCCCTCCAGAGGGGCGCATAGTCGTCTTCTTCTGCCATATGATTGCCCCCATGTAATCAAAACCTATAGCTTCACATTGCAAGATGATGTGAGCATGAATGGGGATAACTTTGTATCGGCCAAAGGTTTTGGCCCGTGCGAATTGGTCCCCAACATTTATGCAAAGCCTGCGCCCCGGTTGAAGGACCCGCCAGCATTCTTGCCAGACCTTGGCAAGGTCACAAAAATATTCAGCCAGGGTCTGACCATAGCCAATCTGCCCTGGGATGCCGTAATCCTTATATATCCCCTTTGGCAATCTTGACAAATCCACCAGTTTGGTGTAAAATATATGGTGAAAAAACCACTAAGGAGGAGTAGCTATGGGAGGCAAACTCTATATCCTAAATGCTTTTAGCCCCAATATGCTTCCTCCCCTAAATGAGGGGGAGTGCGTGACTGTAACATTTACAAAAATTAACCTTGAGCAAGCCCGCAACCTTGTCCAAAACTACAACTTCTTTGAGTCGGCAATTGGGCACGAGGGCACAGCCCAAGTGCTCACTGAACAATTGGGAGTACCGGTCCCAATGAACCGGATCCCGATTGTTTTGAGCCTGGGCGATGTAGCCCTTGTGGCTCTCCCCGCAACCCGCTTGCCAGAGGGGGCTGTTTTGAGCCGCGAGCAGCTTTTACAATACCCTGTGCATTACTACCTGGTGAGATTGGGCACTTGCTAAGCTTCCCCCATTACGCTATAATGTATTTGCCGTTTGGGGCCAAGCTTCTCGTTTGGAGGAGGCTTGGCCTTTTTTTGTTTTGGGGTCAACCGCTCCGGCTTTCCCCAACATGCTGGGGGTGAGGGGAAGCTGGAAGCGTTTAAAAACCACCCCTGGCCCGGCAGGGGGAAAGAAAATATGCCCTGGCTCCGGGATAAGCCAGGGGGAAAGGAGGGAAAGATGGAATTTAAAAGGACAATAGGAGACAAGACCATCACAATAGTCCCTTTTGAGTTTGGCGGGGGCACCGTAACTGTAAAGGTTACGGTGAAGACCCCAACAGGGGCCGAGGCCTCAGAACTTGTTAAGTATGGCCCCGAAGGGGTTACCCTTTGGGGCCGGGCCGCACAACTGCTTGGCGCTAGCCCATCTACCCCATTCAAGCTTGGGTTTGGGCCAAACGCCAAGCAGGAGCTTGAGAAGATTATAGCCAGCTGGAAATTAAATCTCCTCAAGCAAGGCCTTGAGGTCCTTAAAGGGCCTGTCACTATCCGCCGCATCGTTGGCTCTGTGAAAATTGTCTTGTTCGTCGACCCTAAAGAGCCGCGTAGCGCTCTTGAAGCCGTGCAAGAAGCCTTCGCCCCACTATTTTCTTCCATCGCCAACAACCCCTCATTTCTACAACGCCCTGGAGTAACCTTGGGTAAAGAAGAATTTGACGACTACTCCTTCACCCAAGATTTCCACTTCGCCCCCGGCACCTTTCGCTCCCTACTAGAGGAGTGGATTGAGAAAAAGAGAGGAGAGATAGAAGAGGTGAAGGCCGAAATAGAAAAAATACGTACCCTCTCCCCAGAGGAGGCAGTCCAGAAGTGGTGGATAAGTGCAATCCACGTCAACATCGATGAGAACCGCCTCTCCGACTGCCCTCCCTATTGTGACGATTGCATTTGGGAGAGGGTATGGAGTAAAGAGGCCCCAAAAGAAGTTAAGGCCATTGCCCCCATTATAGAGATAATGGGGCGTGGGGGGAAAGTCTATTCCTACCGCCGTGTCGATGAAAGAAGTTTCCGCGCTGCCCTCAAGCATCCTGCCATTGAGGAGAAAAGGGCAGCGGAAATTGCCGCCGCGCAGGCTAGGTTGGATAAACTTGAAAAATACATTGCCAACCTTGCCGACCTTCTCCAGCGTTAGAGCAAGCAAGGGCGGAGTGCCCCCAGACTCCGCCCTCCGCCACAAGGTTCTTGCAGATATGAGCGCTTAATTGCCCCCCCGTCCCCTTCCATAAGCTTTGCTTTTTTGTCGGCCAAGTTTGCACCAAGTTGGTGCAAGCAGTATACATAAGCCATCGCCCTCCCCCCACGCCCCGCCCAGCCCCGCCAAACTTGACAAAT
>Ga0197143_1000328_pt1 | contig 55738 bp, 48 predicted proteins | sample GBS70_MetaG_FD_148603 | JGI IMG/M metagenome (GOLD analysis project Ga0197143, IMG submission 148603) | Sediment microbial communities from Great Boiling Springs, Gerlach, Nevada, United States - GBS 70_MetaG | ecosystem: Environmental > Aquatic > Thermal springs > Hot (42-90C) > Sediment... | reverse complement strand
TGCCCAAGGGCATAGGAGATAAATTCGGAAACCTCGTTAGTAAACTACGTATAAAACCCATGGATGTCGGCAAGATCTGGAAGGACTTTCAGTCCGAACTGGGCCGTCACGTCGGCGGGGCCGGCCGTCGGCCCCCCGGGGACGTGCTGGCCCCCTACTTCCCCTTCCCGCCGATCCCGCCGACTTTGGCACGCATCGACCTAGGGGCTTTTCGGCAAAGGCTGACTGGCTTGGCCCGGCGGGTCCCGTTCCCGTCCAACTTCGGGGGCCTTCGATTCCTGCGTGGCCTACGGGCTAAAGCGATTCAAAACGCTTTGAAGACTGGCTTCAAGGCCTTCGGGGACCTCGTCCAGAAGTGGGGCATCCGGCCCTCTGCCCACCGACCGACGGCGCCCTTCTCGCCGCTCGGGAAGCAGGCCATCGGTCGTCCTTCGACTTCGGCCCCCTCGGGTCAAAAGTCCATCCCTGAGGAACTTAAGGCAAAGCTTCAAAAATCTTGGGATCCCGGCAAAGTATGGCACGAATTTCAGAAGGAGCTGGGCCGCCACCTGCACCGTACCCCCGTGTCGCTGGCCGCGACCACGTCCCAGGCTCCTTCGACGTCTACGGGGGCGAGCCGTGTCACCGCGTCCAAGGTTAAGCGGTCGGTGTCCCAGGCTTCTCCGACGTCTACCCAGACTCCCCAACCAGGCCGGCTCTATGGTAACCCCAAATACTGGATGAATGATTGGAAAAACTGGAAATATGTATCTAAACTGCAATATACACTTTTTTGGGATGCGACATGGACTACAGGACATAAAATTCATCTTTTTCGGGCTATTGACGAACTTCAAAATTCAGGGAATAACCCGCTATTTATTAAGGCCTATGCCCGCATTGCGGAGTTCGTATTCAAAAAATACTCCTTACCCTCTATTCCTCTGAGTACTTTATTAAGTATGTTTACATCATTTGACTCGTTACAAATTGCCAATGAGGTGGTGACCTTTCACCACCAAATTGTAAAGTATCGAAAGGCGGGCTACACTCCCCAAGCGATTATACAAATGCTCCAGAATTCAGAAATATATGATGTTTACAACAAGAAGCTTGATCCAGAGGCCCTAGTCAGTCTATATATAGCCGTCACGGGCGACACGGAGCTGACAGGAAAGTTCTGAGCGGGCGGGACGGGAAGGAATCGTCTTGCCTTAGCGGGCGGGGCCGGGCTTCAGGAACCCCGTTCTTGCGAAGGGGACCGGGATGTCGGGCGAAGACGGCCTAACGGCCCGACGGCCGTATTGCCTTCCTCCCAGGAAGTGAGCCCTGGTGCGAGTGGGTGGATTCAGAGGGATGCCCCCCATGCGTCCCTTCGGGGGTGTTCGCCTTGCCCTGGGAGCCTTCCGGTCCAGGAACGACTGGCTCAGGACCCGGAAATCCTTAGGCAAGTCGTGAGCAAAGTCCTTGACCTCAGAGAGGAATATTATAAATTATTATCAGAAAATCCAAAGTTGGCTGTTTTCCTTAAGGGGTGGTTAAACCGGAACAATGACCTCCGGAAAGAAGTCCGGAAGTACCTGCCCCGGTAAGCCGGGAGGATGGACCGATGCCGTGGAGCCGACTCTTTCCCATCGTTCTCGTCGTCCTTGGTGTCCTCCTTGCCGGAGGCGACCCCATCGACCGACGTCTCTCTGCCTGTATCGACCGGGACCCGACGACGGCCGGAATGGTTCGCTGTAGCGAGGAGGCGCTTCAGGCTTGGGACCAGGAGATGCGGCGGACCCTGCAGGGCCTGGAGGCCCGGCTCGACCCCGAGGCGCGCCAGCGCTTAGCAGAAGCCCAGCGCCGGTGGGAGGCCTTCCGGACCGCCGAGGAGGGATTCATCAGGGAGTTATACGGACGGAAGGCCGGTACGATGTACCGTCCGATGGAGGTCGGCGAGGTCGTCGACCTCGTCCGTCAGCGGACACTTCGGCTCCGGTCCTACCTAAGGGTGACGAGGGAGGAGTGAGGATGGCGACGAGAAGGTGGTCGAAGGGTTTGAAAGACATGGCCGTCGTGTTGGAAGAAAAAGCGGCGGAGTGATGCTGGGTGAAGTAACCCCGCTCTTGCGAGCGGGGCTTGGATATGAGGGGAAAGGCGGGCAGTCCCGTACTATGACTTCCCATGCCCACCGGTCCGGCGGAGGCGGAGGGAGTTCGTCACGACGCTGACGGAGCTCATCGCCATGGCGGCCGCCGCCACGCTCGGATGGAGCCGTAAGCCAAACCAGGGATACAGGACGCCCGCCGCCAGGGGAATTGCCAAGACGTTATAGATAAACGACAGGAACAGATTTTGCCGAATCGTCCGGACCGTCGCCCGAGCCAGGCGGATGGCCTCCACGACCCCCCGCAGGTCATTCCGGAGGAGAACGATCTCGGCCGACTCGACGGCGATGTCCGTACCCCGGCCCATGGCGATCCCGACGTCGGCCTGGGCCAGGGCCGGCGCGTCGTTGATCCCGTCGCCGACCATCCCGACGATGGACCCCGTCGCCTGAAGCTCCCGGATATGGGCCGCTTTCTCGTGGGGGAGGACCCGGGCCCGGTACTCGTCTATTCCGAGCTCCCGGGCAATGGCCGCCGCCGTCGTCGGGACGTCGCCCGTCAGCATGACGGTCCGGACCCCCATCGCCCGGAGGTCTCTTAGGACGGCTTGGGCCTCGGGCCGGACCCGGTCGGCGACCGTGACGATGCCCAGAGGCCGACCGTCGACGATGACCACGACGGGCGTCTCGCCCCGCTGACCCAGGGCCTCCATGCGAGCCCGAGCCCTGGCGGCGGCGTCTGCCGGGACGGCCTCCCGGTCGAGGACGGACGCTGTGCCGACGACGACCCGCCGGCCCTCGACGATGCCCCGGACGCCGACGCCGGCCTCCGCCCGGAAGTCCTCGACGGCTAACGACTCCAGGCCCCGAGCTCGAGCCGCTTCGACGATGGCCCGGGCGATGGGATGCTCACTGGCCTGCTCGACCGAAGCGGCCAGCCGCAGGACTTCCGCCTCGGACTCCGCCGGGTCGAGGACCTCGACCGTCCGGACCTGAAGTTCGCCCGTCGTCAGCGTGCCCGTCTTGTCGAAGACGATGACCCGGAGGCGGGCGGCCTTTTCAAAAGTCTCTGCGTTTTTGACGAGAATCCCTCGCGTCGCTCCTCGCCCGACGCCGACGACGACGGCCGTCGGCGTCGCCAGGCCCAGGGCGCACGGACAGGCGATGATCAGGACGGCGATGGCGCTGACCATCGCGTTCACCCACCGGGGCTCCGGTCCCCCCAGCCCCCAGACCAAGAACGTCAGGACGGCCACGCCGAGGACGGCCGGGACGAATCGAGCGCTCCACCGGTCAGCCAGCCGTTGGACGGGTGCCTTCGAGGCCTGGGCCCGCTCGACGAGCCGGATCATTTGCTGAAGGACCGTTGCATCGCCGACCTGCGTCGCCCGGAATACGAGCCGACCCGTCTGGTTCAGCGTCCCCGATACGACCCGGTCGCCGGGCCGCTTGTCGACCGGCACGCTTTCCCCCGTGACGGGCGACTCGTCCACGGTCGAGAAGCCCTCGACGACCTCACCGTCGACGGGTATCCGGTCACCGGGTCGCAGGACGATGAGGTCACCGACTTGCACGTCTTCGACTGGAACCTCTACTTCTGATCCGTCCCGGAGGACTCGGGCCACTGTCGGCTGAAGTGCCATCAGTCGCCCGAGGGCCTCACCCATCCGAGCGCGGGCGCGAGTCTCCAAGAGACGTCCGAAGAGGATCAGGGTGATGATCGTCGCCGACGTGTCGAAGTACGTATGATGGCCCCAGGTGTCGGGTCCCGCGTGGGGAATCACGGTCATGACCGTCACGGCCAGGCTATACAGGAAGGCCGTCAGCGTCGAGAGGGCGACCAGCGTATTCATGTCGGCCGAGCCCCGGCGGACGGTCGTCCAAGCTCCCCGTAGGAAAGGTGCGCCCCCCCAGAACTGGACGGGTAGCGCCAGGGCCAAGAGAAGCCCCTGGGTCCACAGACCGGGAAGCGGACCGGTCGTGAGGCCCAGCATCGAGGGCAGTTCAAGGAAGACGATGCCTGCCGTCAGGACGGCGCTCACCCAAAAGCGCCGACGGTAGTCTCGATATTCCCGATGGACCCAGGTCTCCCGAATGGGCCGGGTCTCGACGGCCAGGACTCGATAGCCGACGTCGGCGACGGCCTGGGCCAGGGCTTTCCGGTGGGCGACGCCCGGGATGACTCGCACGTGGGCCGTCCCCCTCGCCAGGTCGACGGTCGCTTCCAGGACACCCGGCTGGCGGCGGAGGGTCCGTTCGATACGTTCGACGCAGGAGGCGCAGTGCATCCCCTCAATGAGGAGCCGCCACTCTGCCGTCTCGACGTCGTATCCCCGCCGACGGACGGCCTCGACGAGGGCCGCCGCCGGGACCGCCGCGTCGGCCTCGACCCGGGCCGTCTGCGTCGCCAGCTGGACCTCGACCCGGTGGACGCCCGGCAGGGCCTGAAGAGCTTCCTCGACCTTCAGGACACAGGAGGCGCAGTGCATGCCCCTGATCGGGACCGTCCAGGCCTCGGACGAGGGTGCGGGCTCGGGAGAAGTCACCGTCGGGTTCGGCTCGTCGGCCGCACCGGTCCCGTCTGTGACAAATCGGGCCAAGCAATCCGATGAGCAGAAGTAATGGGTCCGGCCCTCCCGGGTGAGGGCATAGCGGGCCGTCTGGGGGTCGACCTCTTTCCCGCACACGGGGTCCCGAACGATGGCTTGGACCGTCATCCCGAGGTCTTCTCTTGCAGAAAGCGTCGCATACAGTGCTCGCAACAAAAGTAGTACGTCTGGCCTTCCCACTGAAGGGACACCGGGGCTTTCTCAGGGTCCACTTCCATCCCGCACACGGGGTCCCGGACGACGACTCGGTCTGTCATAGAAGCCTCCCAAACCCTCTCGTCGGAGAGTGATGGGGCAAGAAGGCAACACGCCACCAGGGAAATGATCCGAGTGCAGGACCCGTGGAATCGCCGCAGGCAGTTGGCATGGGGGTTCCCCATGATGGTCTTCAGGTGCCGGGTACCGGATATCCGGTATCCAGACCCGGTACCTTCCTACCCTACTGCCGTATTGCCGGACTGCCGTATCGCCCTACTGCCCAATTTCCGGATTGCCCGATGGCCGTTCCCCTGAAAGTTAACTCCCCTATCCCCCAAAGACAAGCCTGCCCGACTCGGTGCGGGGTGCCTCCACACCCCGACACCGTAAGCCTCATCACCAGCCCATCCGCTGGCGGAAGGTCGTGATCTGGGCGACGTGGTGGCGACCGTGCCAGGCGAACTGGGCCAGGAGGTACTCCAGGGTGAAGGTCTTCTGATGTTGGGGATGATGGTAGGTGCGTTGAAAGTCCTCGGGCCGCAGGCTTCGCAGAAGGGTCACCCAACGGGCGTGGAGTGCTTCCAGCAGGGTGGCCGAGACTTCGACCGGCATGAGTCGGGCATCGGCGAGTTCAGCCCACCGGTCCTGGTCGAAGGGTTTGATGGTCGGACAGTCCTCCGTAAGAGCCAGTCGGAACCGGACGTAGGCGTTCATATGGCTGTCTGCGAGGTGATGGGCGACCTGACGGAGCGTCCACCCGCCGGGCCGGTACGGCGTGTCGAGTTGCTCCGGCGTGAGACCGGCGACGGCCGCCCGTAGGCGGGCGGGCGTCTCGGCGAGGTCTTCGATCCAGGCCTGACGTTGCTCTTCCGTAGCCGGTCCCGTCCATTGAAACCGTCCGATGGGGTACCGAATGTCTTCCATAGTCGACCTCCCAGGTCAAAGACAAGAAAAGTTTAATATCATATGTCGAATTTTAACAAGTTCGTGGGGTAGAAACGAAGGATCCTTGGGGTTTCACGAGAGGCCGAAGTGATTCAGTAGTAGAATGTCCGTCACCCATCTGTATCTCCCAGCCCTACACCGTCCCCGGCGGCAGGAGGTCCACGGAGGTGCGTTGCAGACGGGCCAAGGTCGCCTCGTCCGTCCAGTCGATGGTCAGGGGGGTGATGGAGATAAAGCCCTCCATCACGGCGTGGACGTCGACGTCGGCCCCTTCCTCCCACTCGGGTTCGCCCCGGGAAATCCAGTAGTAGGTCTCGCCCCGGGGATCCGTCCGGGCCAAGACCTGATTCGGATGCAGACGGCTCCCCAAGCGCGTCCACCGAATCCCCCGGGGCGGATGGACCCGTGGCCAGTTGATGTTCAGAAACACGCGGGGGTTCCAGTCCATCGTCCGCAGGACCGGCAGGGCCGCCTTGAGCCAGCGGGCCACTGCTTGGAAGCGCTCCCATGTCGCCCCTTCGGGGGCCAGCGAGACGGCGACGGAGAAGACCTTGTGGATGGTTCCCTCCATCGCCCCGGCCACCGTCCCCGAGTAGGTCACGTCCTCGGCCAGATTCCAGCCGGCGTTGATGCCGGAGATGACGACGTCGGGTCGGTCCGGGAGGATCTGCCACAGGGCCAGGTTCACGCAGTCCGTCGGGTTGCCCTCGACGGCAAAGCAGTGTTCGTGAATCCGGTATACGCGAAGGACGTGCCGGAGGGTGATGGCATGGCCGACGGCGCTGACTTCCCGGTCCGGGGCCACGATCCAGACCTCATGTCCATCCTGGAGGACTTCGTAGAGGGCCTGAATCCCGGGGGCCCGGTAGCCGTCGTCGTTGACCAACAGGATCCGCACGGTTGCGCACTCCTCTGTATTCAGGTACCAGGTACTGGGTTCCGGGGTCGGGTACCGAGTACCCGGTACCCGAGGGTATGTAGGACCCCACGAGGGGTCCCCCATTATAGACCAAGCCGAACCTCAGACACTGGTCCCCCCAGGGGGACTGGTCAGGGGATCGCCGAAGGCGCATAATGTCCCTAAGACGTCGGAGGCGTCCATGCGGGTCCGGGTTCGGTGGATGGCCGTCTTACGGGAACGGATGGGCGAGCCCGTCACGGTCGTCGAACTCCCGGACGGCGCCACGGTCCGGGACCTTCGGGCGTATTGGGAGGAACGGCGGCCGGACCTGCATCTTTACTGGTCGAGCATCCGCTGGGCTCGAGAGGACGTTTACATCGACCGAGACGATGAACCCTTACAGGACGGAGAGGTCCTCTATGCAATTCCGCCGGTCAGCGGAGGCCTATGACTTGTACTTGACCGAGGAGGCTCTGTCGTTGGACGCCGTGTTCGACCAGCTTCGGATGGCTGAGGTCGGCGGCATCGCCCTCTTCGTCGGCACGGTGCGGTGCTTTGCCGAGGGCCGGACCGTCGAGGGTCTTCACTACGAGGCGCATGCGTCCTTGGCCCTGAATGAACTCGAGCGGATCGTGCAAACGGCCCTCCGCCGTTGGCCGGTCCGGCGTCTGGCAGTCCACCACCGGCTCGGAGATCTGCGGGTCGGGGACGTGGCCGTCATCGTCGGGGCGGCCGCCGCCCACCGGGCGCCTGCCTTTGAGGCCTGCCGTTACGTCATGGACGGGCTCAAGCAGACCGTGCCCATCTGGAAGAAGGAATACTTCGCGACCGGCTACCGCTGGGTAGCCGACCCGGCCGAGGGTTCGACGGCGGGAAGCGGGGATGGGTAACAAGACTCGCTCTGCCTTTGTGGGGGATAGGATGGACGACGTGCGTTCTGACATTCATGAACCGGAGACCTCGCCCGGTTTCGAGGAGGAGCCTCTGACGGTGCCCGAAGAACCGACCGAACGGCTGACCCCACCGCGGGTCATCGTCCGCTTTTTTGTGATCCCCCTCCTCCTGGTCCTGGCCGTGGTGGGTCTTTACGCCTTCTTCGGCTGGCTCCTGGGGACCCAGAAGTCCCCGGAGGACCTCCTGAAGGACCTGCGAAGCGCCTACCCCTCGACCCGAGAGCACGCCCTATACGATCTGACGTACACCCTCCAGACCCGTCCCGAGCTCCGGAACGACGACCGCTTCCTCCAGGCTCTCATGGAGCAGTATCGGCGGCGGCAAGAGTTCCGGCCGGAGATTCGAGTCTATCTGGCCCTGGCCCTCGGGCATCTGGCCCGACCCGAGAGTCTGACCGTCCTGCGGGAGGGCTTGGCCGACTCGGACCCCCGGATGGTCTTCTACACGATCTGGGCCATCGGGCGTATCGGCCAGCCCGAGGCCGGCGCCTGGTTGGTCCCCTTCGCCGAACATCCCGACGACGGTATCCGTGAGATGGCCGTCTACGCCCTGGGCAACCTGCGGTACGCGCCGGCCCGGGACGTCCTGATCCGGCGATTGGACGATACGAATCCCTCGGTCCGGATGAACGCCGTCCTGGCCCTGGCCCAACTTCAGGCTCCGGAGGCCCTCTCCGGCCTGCGTCAGCTTTCCCGCCGGGACTATCTGCGCGGACTCCCCCGGATGGACGCCGTTAAGGCCGAAGGCATCCTGCTGAACGTGATCCAGGTGGCCGACGCCTATGCGGCCGACCCCGAACTGCGACAGAACATCGAGCGACTCGCCCGGTCTGATGAGAGCCTGAAGGTCCGGAACGCGGCCCTGGACTGGCTTCGGCGCCACGGATCGGGCAAGGAGGGCAATAGGGCAGTAGGGCAGTAAGGCAGTAAGGCAATCCGGCGGGAGGGTAAGAAGGTACCGGGTATCGGGTTTCAGGTACCCAGAACCCGGGACCCATGGCGGATTCCCTTATCCCTTTTGCCCTTCTGCCGGATTGTCCCATTGTCGTGCTTTAGCGAGCGGGCCGGGGGATGAGTATCCCGCTTCTGCCGTATTGCCCTACTACCCTACTGCCGTATCACCGAGGTTACGGATGCGAGATGCCCTCTTACGGGCCTGTCGTCGGGAGCCCGTACCGTACACGCCCGTCTGGTTCATGCGGCAGGCCGGTCGGGCCCTGCCGGAGTATCGGCGCCTACGGGAGAAGTACAGCTTTGCCCAACTCCTCCAAGACCCCGACTTGGCCGTCGAGGTGACCGTCCTGCCGGTTCGGAAATTGGGGGTCGACGCCGCCATCCTGTTTGCGGACCTGGCCACGCCGCTGACAGGGACGGGGGTCCGGTTCTCCGTTCGAGACACCGAGGGCCTGGTCGTCGAGACCCCCATCCGGGCTTGGGACGACCTACGACGCCTGGGGGTTCCCGAGCCGGCCGAGAGTGTGCCCTACGTCCTCGAGACAGTCCGTCGGTGCCGGCAGGTCCTGGACGTGCCCCTCATCGGCTTCGTCGGAGCCCCCTTCACGGTCGCCACGTACCTCATCGAGGGCCGTACGGGCCGGGACTATCATGCCACGCGGGCCTTCATGTATCGGGACCCGGACCGATGGCAGGCCCTGATGACGTGGCTGACAGACGTTCTGACGAAGTATGCCGTCGCCCTCGTGGAGGCCGGCGTCCAGGTCGTGCAGGTCTTCGACAGCTGGGTCGGTGCCCTATCGCCGTCGGCGTATCGAGCCTTTGTCTTGCCGTACGTCCGTCGGCTCATTCAAGCCCTTCAGGCCCGAGGCGTCCCGGTCATCCACTTCGCGACCGGCACGGCCGGAATCCTGCCCCTCCTGCGGGAGGCCGGGGGCGACGTCATCGGCGTAGACTGGCGGGTCGCCATCGACTGGGCCTGGACGCAGGTCGGGCCGAACGTCGGGATTCAGGGGAACCTCGACCCGGCCGTCTTGCTGGCTGACGTCCCGACGATCCGGGCGGCGGCCCAAGAGGTCCTCGACCGGGTCGGCGGACGTCTCGGACATATCTTCAACCTCGGCCACGGCGTCCTGCCCCAAACGCCCGTCGAGCACCTCCAGGCCCTCGTCGACTGGGTCCACGAGCGGACACGGGTTTGACAGAGTCCTTCGGATATCCAAAACTTGCAAGCTTGTCTACTATGTGCCTTTGTTTTGAAAAAGTTCTGGGTTTCTCCACGGTAGTGCTTTGTTAAAATTTGAAATGTGGGAATTGGGCACGGGGGCCGGGTACCAGGTAATCCGAATCCTGGCCATTTCTATCCTGCATCCTGTGGTATCCGACCTCCTCATCGTCACCCCGTCACTCCGTCACCTCCATTATGGGTGGCCGAGGTGGATACCGTCCGACCTCTTTGAGCAGACCCCCACAAACTTGGACGACACAAAGGTCAGTAGACTTGCTCCCCGTCCGCTACGTCCTGTATCCTGAACCCGGAGGCGGTGGCCCATGGAGCATCGGATCTTGGCCATCGTCGTGACCGACCTTCAGGGATTCACGGAGGCCGCCGCCCGGGCCGACCGAGAGGACCTCGAAGCCTTCATTACCCGGCATCATGCGGAGGTCGGGGCCGTCATCCGGGAACATGGGGGCCGCCTGGTCAAAACCCTGGGGGACGGTACGCTTAGCGTGTTCGCCACGGTCACCGATGCCGTTCAGGCCGCCGAGACCCTGCGGCGGCAATGTGACGTAACCCTACCCGGGGTCGGAACCCTCCCGATCCGAGTTGCCCTCCACGTCGGCGAGGTCGGCGTGGATGCCGAGGGGGACGTGCACGGCGACGCCGTAAACGTGGCCTTCCGTCTGGCCGAGGGCGTTCGGGGCGGTGCTATATGTCTGACGGAAGCCGTCCATCAGGTGGGCCGTTGGGAGGGCGCACCGATCGAGCGGGTCGGCGCCTTTGTGTTTAAGGGCATCCCCCAGCCGATAACCGTTTACGCACTTCGGTCTCCGACGGGGGACGCGGAGCCGCCCATGCAGGCCTCGCCGGACGTGCGGCCCTTCTATCGGCCGAGTCCCTGGTGGCGTCGGCTTATCAGCTTTTACATGGACGTCCTGATCTTCAGCACGAGTTTGGGCCTTCTGGTCGGCTGGCTCCTGCGGCCCTGGTTCGTGTACTGGCACCCGCCGACGGCAGTGGCGGGGAGTGGATCGACCGAATCCGTCGCGTCGGTGCCTCCGTCCCCCTTCGTCCAAATGGAGACTCCCCTGGCGAAGGTCGAGGCCCAGGGCTCGCACGTCACCGTCGAGACACCCATCGGTCGGGTCCGGGCCGAACCCGGGACGGTCCTCGTAGAGTCGCCGTATCGGACGCTCCTGCGGATTAACTACCTGCGGCTCAGCGGCCTGGAGGTCTTTGTGTTTGCCCTCTACTTGAGCCTTTTCTGGACACTGGGCCGGGGTCGCACGCCGGGAAACTGGCTGACCCAGACGGCCGTCGTCGACGCCGAGACGGGCGCTCCGCCGTCGTTTTTCCGGAGCTTGATCCGGGCCGTCCTGCTGGTCCTCCTCGTCCTGCCCGTCGGTCTGGGCCTCATCATTCCCTTCCTAGGGGGCCGTCGGCTTCCCCACGACCGCTGGACCCAGACCGTCGTCGTCCTCCAGCGGTAGGCGGCGACTGGATGGAAGTGACGGGGTGACGATGAAGGGGTCGAAGGTCATGGTTGGGTTCTACCGTGGAGAACCCAGAACTTTTTCAACACGAAAGCCAATATTATTCGTTACTCATCATCCGTTGCTCGTTACTTTTCACTCCGTCACTCCATCACTTCGTCACGTTTGAGTGGGGCCGATGGCGGACGAAAAGAAAGTCTGTTCAGCCCTGTGGGACCTCGTCCAGACGGTCGCCTTCTTGCGGGGCCCGACGGGTTGTCCCTGGGACCGGGCCCAGCGGCCGGAGGACCTGCGGGCCTCGGTCATCGAGGAGGCTTACGAGGTCGTTCATGCCCTGACGGAGGGCTCACCGGAGGCCGTCGTCGAGGAGCTGGGGGACCTCCTCCTGCAGGTCGTCTTTCTGGCACGCATCTTCGAGGAGCGGGGCGTCTTTACGATCGCCGACGTGGCGGAACGCCTGGTCGAGAAGCTCAAGCGTCGGCATCCCCACGTCTTCGGCGACGTCCGGGCCGAGACCCCTGAGGAAGTCCTCCGCAACTGGGAGGCCCTGAAAGCTCAGGAGCGAGGCCACGAGCGGCTGTCCGAGCGACTTCGACCCGTGGCCTCCCATCTGCCAGCCCTGGCGGAGGCATGGGCCATCCAACGGAAGGCCGCTCAGGTCGGTTTCGACTGGAAGGACTGGCGAGACATCGTCGCCAAGGTCCGGGAGGAACTCGCCGAGTTAGAGGAGCGGGCCGAGACCGGACCCGACGTCCGCGTGGAGGAAGAGGTCGGGGACCTGCTCTTTGCCGTCGTGAACCTGAGCCGCCGCCTGCGGGTCAATCCGGAGGTCGCCCTGAAGGAGGCGAACCGGAAGTTCATCCGGCGGTTCGCTTACATCGAGGAAAGGCTGGCCGAGCGGGGTCTGCGGCCCGAGCAGGTAAGCCTGGAGGAGATGGACCGCCTATGGGAGGAGGCCAAGCGGCAGGAGGCGGAAAACGCGGGTCCCGTCCCGCGCCGGAAGGGGGTTTGAAGATCCGGCGGACGCGCCTTCGGCACGTCGAGCCCCTGGGGTGGGCCGTCTGCGCAACGGCCCTCGTCCTGGGCGTGGCGGGCCTGAATTCGGGCAACAACATCCTGTACCTCATCACGGGCTTCCTGTTGGCGGCCGTCGTCGTCTCGGGTCAGGTCTCCCGCCGTTCGCTCCGGAGCCTCCGCCTTTCCATCGACCTACCGTCGGAAGTCTGGGCCCAGGAACCCAGCCGAGTCCGTCTGCACGTGGAGAATGCAAGCCGTCTGTGGCCCCTTATCCACATGGAGCTGTTTGTCGAATGGCAGGGCCCGATGGACCGTCCGGAGAACGCGTACCGCCGGAGCGCCGGATATCGGCTGGAGCGGGCACTCTTACTGCCGGGCCAGCGGCGGAAGGTCCACCTCGTGGGAGCTTTTCCGGAACGGGGTCGGTACCGGCTCGAGCGGGTCCGGGTCGGCTCCCGGGGACCCTTCGGTTGGTTCTACCGTTGGGGCTGGGTCGAACCCCGTTTGACGGTCGTCGTCTACCCCCGGCGGTGGCCCCACTGGGAGAGGGAAGGAGCCCTCTGGTTCCGACGCCCGGCTTCGGTCGTCCGACCCCAGGCCTCGGCCGAGGACTTTTACGGCCTTCGGGCCTATCAGCCGGGGGACCCCCTTCACTGGGTCCACTGGCCGAGTCTGGCCCGGACGGGGAGCCTCCAGGTCCGTCAGTGGGCGCTTTCCGAGGACCCTGTGCCGTGGATCGTCCTGGACCGACGCATGGAACCCTCCGCCCTGGAGCGGGCGCTCTCCTGGGTCGCCACGGGCCTGTGGTCCCTGGCCGCCCGCAAGGCGTCCGTCGTTTTCTGGACGCAGGGATGGGGACCGGTCGCCATCCGCCAGCGGTCGGTCTTGCATGCCTGCCTGACCTACTTGGCTTTGGCCCAGCCCGTTTCCAACCCCCTTTCGGGTCCCGCTTCGCCGGAGTCGGCAGGCGTCTGGGTCAGCGCCCAGGCCTATCCGCCGCCCTCCGACGACTGGCACTGGGTCCCCGTCGAACGACTGATCCCCCCGGAGACGTCGGGTCATGGCGACCGTCGTCCCGACCCTTAAAGCCCGGTCCGCCCCGTGGGTCCTGTGGCTCCCGGCATGGGTCACCGCCGTCGGCTACATCATCGCCAAGATCTCGCCTTTTTCGTGGCTCCTCCTGATCGGCCTGGGATTGACCCCTCTGGCTCGCCGGACGTTCCTGGCCGACCCCCGGCTCTGGGAGGTTGCCAGTGCCCTGTATCTCCTCTTCTTCTGGGCCGACGTCTTCTTCGTGTCCCGCCACATGGGGATCGCCCTGACTCATCTGCTGACCTTCCTCATCATCGCCCGGAGCTGGCCGCCGGATACCCCCCGCACGGTCGGTCAGCGCCTCGGCCTGGCCTTCGCCCTGTGGGTCATTATCGGAGCCGCCAACAACGATGCGTACTACATGAGCGTATCGCTGGCGGCCCTGGTCGCCTTCCTGTGGGCCCTGATGGCCTTCCAGGTATGGCGGAACGGGACACCCGAAGAGCCGGTCCATCGCCTCGGACCCCTGGCCCTGGGGATGACACTGGGAGTGGCCCTCCTGGGCGCCCTGATCTTCTTGGTCCTGCCCCGAGCTCATTTCGGATTCTTTTACGCGGACCGGATGGCCCTCCCGGAGGAAGCCCGGCCGAGACTCTCCGACCGCATCGACCTGGGCAGTGTCACCCGCCTGAAACAGGACACCCGCGTGGCTTTTCGCGTCTACCTTCAACCCGGACACCTGGCGCCAGAGGCCCTGTACTGGCGAGGCCTCGTTCTGGACGACTTCGACGGCCGCCAGTGGCGGGCGTCTGACCCGGGCCGCCTGCGACCGACGACCCGGACCTCCATCGGCCTGTGGGGCCTGGAAATCCCCACGCCGACGCAGGCCTCCGGAGCCCAAACGGTCGACCAGGAAATCTGGCCGGCCGGAGAGGAACCGGCCCTCCTCCACGTATTCCAGCCCCTCGTCGTGTCCGTCCCCGGACGGGTCGCCCTGCGGACGGCACCCGGCCTGACCTTCCCGGCGGCCCGCGTGCGGGCTTACCGGGTCCGGTCCCTCTGGATTCGACCCCGCCAGGGCCGATACGCCCTCGGACCGGACCCATGGCCGTCCCGAGAGGTGTCCGAGAGGCTCTGGCTCCGCCTGCCGGCCTCCATGTCTCCCGCCGTCCGCCGACTGGCCGCCGAATGGACCGTCGGAACGACGTCGGCCATCGAAAAGGCCCAGGCCATCGAGCGGGCCTTCCACCGACACTTTCGCTACACGACGGTGAATCTGGCCGGGCGCTCGCCGGACCCCATCGGAACATTCCTGACCCGGACGCGCGCCGGATACTGCGAGTACTTCGCTTCGGCGATGGTCCTACTCCTCCGCACGCTGGGTATCCCGGCCCGGGTCGTCGTCGGCTACCACGGCGGTCAGTGGAATGCCCAAGGCGGCTTCTGGGAAGTCCTCTATCAGGACGCCCATGCTTGGGTCGAGGTCTGGGACGACCGGACCGGCCTGTGGGTCGCCTTCGACCCGACCCCTCCGACCGTCGCCGCCTCCGGTACCCGGCCGACCGGCTGGCTCCGCCGGTTTCGAGAGTGGCAGTCGGCCATCGCCTTTTGGTGGGACCGCCAGGTCATCCTGTACTCGGCTCGGGAGCAGTGGGAGATGGGCCAGAGCCTCATCGAGGGCCTGGAGCGAGGGTTCCGTCGGCTCCGGTCTCTGGCCTCGGAGGGGTTCAAGGTAGGCCGGCTCCGGCGGGAAACGGCTTGGGTCATTGGCCTCGCCGCCGTCGGCCTCGTCGGCCTCCTCGGGCTGTGGCGAAAGCGGGCCATCGGGCGGAGCCTTCTACGGGTTCGACCGGCATCTCCATGGCAGGACTACTATGCCCTGCTCCAGTGGGTCCAGCGCCGGGCCGGGCCCCGTCAGCCGTCCGAGACGCCGATGGCTTACGTCCGTCGCCTGCAGGCTCGGTGGCCGGGGGTCTATCCCGCCCTGCAGGAGGCCACGCGGGCGTTCTATGACCTGCGGTTTTATCGCCCCTCCCCGGAGGGGGTCCGTCGGCTCCGAGCCCTCGTCCGCGCCTGCATGAAACGCCCTTCCGAAGGCCCAAATCAGGAGACACAGTAGTACACGATCACGTGGATGCAGGATAGAAGTGAAGGTCATATTGCCGTATTGCCGAACTGCTATACTACTGAGTTGCCGTATTGCCCTATTGCCGTTCCTGAAGACGTGATCGTGTCGGCCAGGATACGGGCCAGGACGGGAATCTGACGGACCTCGACGGTATGGACGTTGCAGATCAGCCGGCCCTCCTCGACCCGAGCGATGACGGGTGGGTCCGCCTGCCGAAGGGCCTCGGCCCACCGATGGGCCGCCGGCGACCGAATCGCCACGGCCACCGAGGGGATTTCGGCCACAGGGGCCAGGCCGCCCCCAGCGTAAGCCGTATCGGGGATGACCTCTACGGTCCGGCCCTCGCCGGGACCCAGCGCCCGTAAGAGGAGCGCCCGCAAACGCCGGGCCCGGGCCCGCAAGCGCTCGACCGGGAGCGTGACCATCCGAACAGCCGGTAGGCGCTCGCGGACCGTCGTCCGCAGGTGAAGGTCCAAGACGACGTCCAAAGCCAGGAGAGTCATCTTGTCGACGCGCAGGGCCCGATAGAGGGGATGCCGCCGCAGGGCCTCGCAGAGGGCATGGCGGCCGACGACGATGCCCGCCTGGGGGCCGCCGAAGATCTTGTCCCCACTGAAACATACGAGGTCACAGCCGGCCCGGACGACCTCCTGAACGGTCGGCTCGTCCGGAAGTTGGCGCCGGAGTTCGGGCACGTCCATCATGCCCGAGCCCAGGTCCTCCCAGAGGTGAAGGCCCCGTTCCCGGGTCCACCGGACGAGGTCGGCCAGCTCGGGCCGCTCGGTAAACCCGACGATGCGGTAGTTGCTGGGATGCGTCCGAAGGACGGCCACCGTGCGGTCCGTCGCCGCCTGGATGTAGTCCGTCAAGCGGGTTCGATTCGTCGTGCCGACCTCGACGAGGACGGCCCCGCTCTGGGCGAAGACCTCGGGGAGGCGGAACTTGCCGCCGATCTCGATGAGCTCCCCCCGGCTGACGAGAACCTCCCGTCCCCGGGCCAAGGCCGTCAGGATGAGCAGGACCGCCGCCGCGTTGTTGTTGACGATGACGGCGTCCTCGACGTCCAGGAGCCACCGGAGCTTCTCGACCAGGGGCTTCTCCCGGTGGCCCCGATGGCCTATCGCCAGGTCATACTCCAGGTTGAGGTAACCGGTCAGGACGGCCTGGAATCGCCGGACGACCTCGGGCGGCAGGGGCGCCCGGCCCAGGTTCGTATGCAAGATGACGCCCGTAGCGTTGATGACGGGCCGGTAGGCTGGTCCCAGCCGCCGGCGGACGTAGTCGGGAAATTGCTCGACCAGGGCGGCCCGCTCGACCGACGCCGGGGCTTCCGAGGCCCGGACCCGCCAGTCCTCGACGAACCGACGGGCCAGGCGCTTGACGACCTCCGGCCGTAGGTCCCGCAGGTCCGACTGGCGCCGACAGGCCTGAATGAGTTCATGAACGGCCGGGAGCGACGGAGACGTACGGACCTCGTCGGCCATGCCCAGGAGCTCCAGCGTCGGTCGCCTCCAGCCTACCATGCCGGAACGGTCCCCGCAAGGCGGCTCCGGCCGAACGCTCATACGACCGACCCCTCCCGGGGTTCCATCAGACCGTCGACCGGAGCGCTTCCCCTTCCAAAGCCTCCAGGATAGGACGCTCGCAGACGGGTCCCGAGCTTTCACACCGAGCCATCAGCGCCCGCAGGGCCTGCCGCATGGCCCCCAGGGCCCGAATCCGGGCCTCGATGTCGGCGACCTTCGCCGCAACCCGCCGCCGGACCTCCCGACGGTCGGCCCAGGGGTCCACCCGCAGAGCTAACAGTTCAGCGATGTCCTGAAGCGAGAAACCCAGCCGCTGAGCCTGCCGGATGAACCGAATCCGCCGACGACCCCAGCGTCGTACCGCCGATAGCCCGGCCCGTGCAGGGTCGGCCGTCGCTCCGGGGCCGGGAGGAAGCCCCGACGCTCGTAGTAGCGAATCGTATCGACCCGCACGCCGGCCATCCGAGCGACTTGACCAATCGTCAGCGTCTTCATGGATGGCCTCCGAAACTTTATTGAGGCTAACGCCCTGTTAAGCTATGGATGCAGGATACAGGGATGAAGGATAAAAAATAGACCGGATTCCGGTTACGCGGTACCTGGCACTCCACCCCACTCCCCGTTAAGTTTTGAAATGCGAATATGGGATGCGGGTTCGGGCTTTGCCCTCCGCCAGGGCCTTTCCTGCATCCTGCATCATGCATACCCCGTGTGCGGGTTTTCCGAAGACAAGCGCCTGGTACTGGCACCTGGGACACGGTACCGAATCAACGCCGAGGGCCGGACACCGAGCACCGAGGACCGAGCTAAACGTGCACACCGGGTTTGCATTCCGTATCCTGTGTCTGGACCTGACTCCAGGGTCCATGCTTGGGGGAACGGCCAGGGGCGAACCCGGGGACCGATGACTCTGGAGGGTGGGCCGGACCCCTCAAACTTGACATGCCGGGGGGTGTGGGTATAATAGTGCACCGTGGATGCGGTTTCCCCTTGCCCGGAGGAGATGCATGTCCCAGCTTCGGACGGTCCGTTGCGGGCTGAGACCCCTGCGCATCATCCTCTGGGATGAGTACTGTCCTACCTGTATATGTCCTTACTGGACGTGACCCTCCGTTTGGGCTCTGCCCGGTGGTGACGTCCTCACCGTAGGGTCCATCACCGGTAACTGACCTCTTCGCCGACGATACCGTCAGCCTATAGGCCTGTTGGCTGGGAGTCGTCGGGGTATCTCCCTACCGTTTCCCGGGATACCCTCCCGCCGCGTGCACCGATGGGGACGAGGGGAGACGGCGTCTGTAAGGTCCCAAGGCCTCGACCCACCCTCTTCTGGGGTCTGCCCCTGCGTCCCTGTGTGTCCTCATCGGCAGACTCGAATGGGTGGAACTCATAGCGGGGCGGCTTGTACCTTCGGGTCGGGCTTGTCGGTCTGACCCGAAGGTCGAGACGGGTCGCCATGTCGGGTCGATTCCCATGGCGGCCCCGATCCTTTTCTTTTTTCGGATCCCCTCTGGGTCCCGGGATCTACCGGTCGTCCCATTATATCCGGCACTTCCGAATCAAACCGCCCCTTCGGCTGGCCAGGAGGTTCCATTCTCCGCTTTTCGCCTTTCCCGGCGTTCGGGGCGAAGACACCGCCGGGACGGGCAGGAGCCTAAATCGGCGGCCCGGCTTGTCCGGAGGAGCCGGGTTACCGTACTGTCCCACTGCCTATGCCCTTTTACGGGCCGGAGGAATCAGAGATGACGACGGCGACGGTCGATACGGACGTTCGCGTGGCCCCAGAGCCGACCTGGGAACTTGTCCTGAAGCGGAACTCCATCGAGCGCCTCAAGCAGGAGAAGTTCCCCCTGGACATCATCCAGGAACTCCCGCTCCTGATCGCCCGGGGCTACGAAGCCATACCCGAAGAGGACATCGTCCGCCTGAACTGGTGGGGTCTGACGCACGACAAGCCGAAAGTCGGGACCTTTATGGTCCGGATCAAGGTCCCGGGCGGCCGGATAACGGCCCCGCAGTTGATCGCCGTCGGCGAGTTGGCCCGACGGTATGGCCGAAACTATGGCGAGCTCACGACCCGCCAGGGAATTCAGCTCCACTGGGTGCGTCTCGACCAGCTCCCCGAGGTCCTGGAGCAGATTCAGGCCGCCGGCCTCACGACCGTCGGCGGCGAGGGGGACACGGTCCGCAATATCACGAGTTGCCCCGTGGCCGGCGTCGACCGGGCCGAGCTGTTTGACGTGCGGCCCGTCGTCGAGGCGGCGGCCCGATTCTTTTACGGGAATCCCGAATACTCGAACCTCCCCCGGAAGCACAAGTATACCATCAGCGCCTGTCCGGCCCAGTGCAACGCACCGGAGATCCACGACGTGGCGCTGGTCGGGACCCTCCAGGACGGGCGGCCGGGGTTCGCCGTCCGGGTCGGAGGGGGACTCTCGGCGACCCCGCGCATTTCCCGAGACCTGGGCGTTTTCGTGCCCGTGGAGGAGGCCATCGAGGTCCTGCGGGCCATCACGGACGTGTGGCAGACGAACTTGCGTTACCGCCTCAGTCGGGCGAAGGCCCGCATCAAGTTCATGGTCGACGACTACGGCCCCGAGGGCGTCCGGGCCCTGGTCGAGGCTCGCTTGGGCCGTCGCCTCGAAGACGGACGGGCCCCAGTCCCGACCTCCGACACCGACCATCTGGGCGTGTATCCCCAGAAGCAAGAGGGCTTCGTCTACGTGGGGGTCCCCGTCCCGATGGGCTGGGTCCGAGGGGACCAGCTGGTCGCCCTCGGCGAGATCGTCGGAGAATTCGGCGGCGACGTGCGTTTCACCCGTATGCAGAACTTCATCGTCACGGGCGTCCCGGAGGACCGCGTCGAGTGGCTCATGGACCGGCTGGCGGCCATCGGCCTGGACCCCCGTCGGAACCGCCTGTACGGACGGTCGACGGCCTGCACCGATCACCAGTTCTGCAACTACTCCGTCGCCGAGACGAAGGGCAAGCTCAAGGAAATCCTGGCGACCCTCGAGGCGAGGTTCGGAAGGGCCGTTGAGGAACTCCGGATTTACATGGATGGATGCCCTCACGCCTGCGCCCATCACTGGGTCGGCGACATTGGACTCCAGGGCACGACGACGCAACACCCCACGAAGGGCGTTCGGGTCGAGGCCTACGACATCTGCCTGCGGGGTGGCCTCGGAACCCGAGCCGCCATCGGCAAGCCCCTACTCCGGCGGGTCCCCGAGGACCAAGTCGTCGAGGTCATCTGCCGTTTGGTCGGGGCGTGGCTCGAATGGCGGGTCGCCCAGGAGTCGGACGGGACGTTTCGGGAATTTCTGGACGCCCACACGGATGACCAACTCCGGGCCATCGCCCTTGGGACGCTGGCCCCGGACAAGGCCGAAGCGTCCCCCCGCCAGCCTGTCGTCCACGTTCCCGGCATGTTCCTGAGCCTTACGGACGGCGTGGATCGCATCGAAGTACCGGCCCGGACAGTCCGGGAAGCTCTGGACTGGCTCCGTCAGCACTATCCCCGGCTCGTCCAGCAAGTTCTGACGCCCGACGGAAGCGTATCGCCCCTGATCAACCTGTTCGTGGGGGAGGAGGACATTCGGAACCTCCAGGGCCTCGACACGCCCCTGGCGCCGGGCCAAGAGCTCATCATCCTACCGGCCCTCTCGGGAGGCTGACCACGAGACCTCATCCGAAGACAGATCGGGGGTACTGAATGGTACGGCGCGTGGTCTTCGACGACCTCGAGATCGGCGAGATCGCCGTCGAGCTGGATGACCAGCCGCCTCAGGCCGTGATCGCCTGGGCGCTGGAGACCTTTGGCGACGGGGTCGCCGTCGTCACGGCCCTGCAGGCCGAGGGAATGGCCATCCTCGACATGGCCGTGCGGATTCGGCCGGACGTGCGCGTGATCACCGTCGACACGGGCCGTCTGCCTCAGGCGACCTATGAGTTCCTGGACCGGGTCCGGGAACACTATCGGCAAGCCCGTTTTGAGGTCCTATTCCCGGACTACCGGGAGGTCGAGGCGATGGTCCGGCGGCACGGCGTCAACCTGTTTTACCGCTCCGTTCCCCTGCGCCTCCTCTGCTGTCAGATCCGGAAGGTGCGACCCCTGGTCCGAGCCCTTGAAGGGCTGGACGCCTGGGTCACGGGCCTGCGACGGGAGCAGTGGGCCTCCCGGGCCAACATCCGGAAGGTCGAGCTGGACCACGACCACGGGGGCATCGTAAAGGTCAACCCCCTGGCCGATTGGACCAAAGAGGAAGTCTGGGAATACCTGGAGACGCACGGCGTGCCGGTCCATCCCCTATATGCCCAGGGTTATACGAGTATCGGCTGTGAGCCCTGCACCCGGCCGATCCGGCCCGGTGAGGACGACCGGGCCGGCCGTTGGTGGTGGGAACAGGGTGCACCCAAGGAATGCGGCATTCACTGCCCCATCGAGACGGGCGGGTTCGAACACGAGGCCCACGCCATCCTGAAGGAAGCCCACCCGGAGGCCGAGACGGTGCCGGTCGGCGGAGGCAAAGGATGAGTGCCGAAAGCCCATCCCGGACGGGTCTGGAACTCAGTGGGGACGAAGCGGCCCTCGTGGCCGAAGAGGCCCTGGCCCTGGCCGAAGTCCTGGCCGGACCCCAGAGGCCCCGGCTCCTCCGCCTGGCCCAGACCGCCCGGACGGGTTTCGTGCCCGAGGACCTCGTGGACGTCCTGGAAGGCCTCGCCGTCCTGGTCCTTCAGAGCGGACGCGCCCGACGGTCGGCCCGGGCTGAGGGCGAGCGCCTGTGGACCGACGTGTTCCGACGGACCCCGAGGGGTCGGGACCTGCAGGGTCAGTTGGAAGCCGTGAATCAGGCCTTGCGGGCCCTGGTCGGTCGCCGGCTCGACGCCCTGCGGGTCGAATGCCGGACCCTGGGACACTTCGTCTTTACGCTGGCTACAGAGGGCATCACCCTGACCCTGGCCGTGCGGGCCGACGGTGTGCAGGTCGAGAGCGTCAGTGCATAAGGTATCCGCCGACCGTGTCCCGACGACGGGGCGTGTGCGTGGAGCTCACGGGACTTTCCGAGGCGGGACGGCAGACCCCTCCCGGCCGTCCGCTCCCCAGCAGACGGGACCTCCCCCTACGTCAGCGTGTAGTGGGGACCGTCGCCGCCCTGGGGCGGACTCCAGCGAATGTTGTCGTAAGGGCAGGCAAACTCACAGATCTTGGGGTGCAGACAGTTTTCATGACTGACGATGACCCGGGCTTCCGAGGGTTCCCACCGAAACACGTCGCCGGGACAAAACTTCGTACAGGGACTGTCGTAAAGGCGCTGACACTCCAGGCAGAGGCCGGCGTCGACGATCCGCAGGTGAGACGGCTGTTCATCGTACTTGGGCGCCCCCCGAGCGATATCCGACCGCTTGTCCAAGATCAGGGCGCCGTCCCCACGGACTGGCGGCCGGGGTGCCCGGCTCCCGTGCCGGACAAGACGATGCCCGACCCGGATGGGTAAGGGGTCCCGGAACAGACGTCCCCCCGTCCATCGGTACAGGCCGGCCCGGAGCAGACCCAAGAGGAAGCCGTCCTGAAAGGCCTGCCGGAAGTTGCGGACCCGGTAAAGTTCCTCCCAAGCCCAGCTCTCCCGGAGAAGTCGCTCATACTCGGCCAGACGCGTCTCCGAAAAGTCGCCCTCCTGCCACGCGGCAAAGGCGACTTCGGCGGCCAGCCGACCCGAGTGGACGGCCAAGTGAATGCCCTTGTTGCGGGGGACGTTGACGAGGCCGGCCGAGTCGCCCGTCAGGAGGCCGCCCGGCATGTACAGCCGGGGGATGGCGTAGTAGCCCCCCTCCGGGATGATGCAGGCACTGTACTGGACGACTCGACCGCCCTGAAGGTGCTGATGGACGTACGGATGGAGCTTCCACCGCTGAAGCTCGTCGTGGAGGTCCAGGTCTGGGTCCGTCCAGTCCAGGCTATAGACGAGGCCGACGGCCACGTAGGGCCCGCTCATGTCGTAAAAGAAGCCGCCCCCAAAGGTCCCGTACCGGGCCGGATATCCCAAAGTCGTGAAAATTTTGCCGGGCGGATAGTCCTTCCGGGGGACCTCGATGACTTCCTTGACGGCCCCGCTGTAAATCATCGGTTGCCGCCCCTCGGCCAACCCAAAGGCCCGTATCACGACCCGAGCGACCGTCCCGTGGGCCCCCTCGGCCAAGATCGTCACGGGCGCATAGATGTCCGTCCCGGGGTCGTAGTTCGCCCGCGGCCGGCCGTCCCGATCCAGGCCCTTGGGACCGGTCCGGACCCCGACCAGGCGACCGTCCTCGATGATGGGTTCGACGACCGACGTCTCGGTAAGCAGGGTAACGCCCAGCCGCTCGGCTTCCTCGGCCATCCAGCGGGCGACCTTGCTGAGGGAAATCACGTAGTTCCCCTCGTTCTTCAGCTCCGGCGGGAGGGCCCAGTCCGGAAACCGAAGGGCCCGCCGCGGCGTCAGGTAGAGAACCTCCTCCTCAGAGACCCGCCCCTCGAGGGGTGCCCGTTCGTCAAAGTCCGGCATAAGTTCCCGAAAGGGCCGGGGGTCGATGACGGCCCCCGAACGCACGTGGGCCCCGATGTAACGGCCCTTTTCGACCAAGACGACCAGGGGTTCTCGACCCGAGCCGGACCGAGTCGCCGGGTCCCGCATAAGCTGACCCAGGCGAATCGCCGCGCTCAGTCCGGCCGGCCCACCTCCGACGATGAGGATGTCCGCTTCCAGGCGTTCTCGTTCCCGGGCCACGTCGTCTCCTGTTTGGCGGGACTCTAAGATGCCCACCGGGGAGCCTACCGATTCAGCACTCGGTCCGGTAGCCATGCCCCGCGAACCGAGGGCCCCGCGGTCTCGGGCCTTCTACCGGAAGTTTCATTGGGTATGCAGGATACAAGATCGGCCCGGCGGGATACAAGCCGTCGAGCGGCCAAAGACCGCAACTCGATGGGCGTGTTTCCGGCCCGGTCCTTGGGGCTCGGCGTCGATCGGGTCCCAGGTGCCCGGGACCAGATAGCTCATGCTTCGAACGACACGCCTATGGGTCCGCAGGGGAAAAAGAAAGGGGGGAGGCGGGAGGCACGGATGGAGGGGCGCGATCCGTGCCTTCCCTTTGGTTGGCCCGGGTGAGGCAGGTATGAAATCCCCGGGTTTCATGCAATTTCTGTGCCACAAACGGGCGATTGCTTGAGTTTTCCGAATTAATCACCCCAAATCTCTTTCCAACGACCGGAATATCGGGACTCCCCCTTCCCTTCCTGAGAAAAATCCTATTGGTCCCCTCAGGATGCCCCTTTTCGGTACTTTTCGCCCTCGTTATAGGGTCGTTTTTTGTCCATTTCTGGGGATATAGTTGGAAAACTATACACCGAAGGAGGACCGGGGTCCGTCACCGGCATGACCGGGCATGGGGTGGGGGCGTCGGGGGACCCGTCATTCGGCGGGCGGGAAGGCGCCCGGACCGTAGCGGTCCTCATAGAACCGGTACAGGGAGAGAAGGTGCCCTTCTCGAAGGGCCGCCCGGATTTCGCGAAGGAGCCGGGCGTAGAAGTAGAGGTTGTGGACGGTATTGAAGACCGTGAACAGGATTTCCCGGGTCATGAAGAGGTGCCGCAGGTAGGCCCGGGAGTAACGTTGGCACACGGCGCAGTCGCAGGTCGGGTCGGGCGGAGTCGGGTCGGTCTGGTAGCGGCGGTTTTTGATATGGAGGGGGCCTTCTCGGGTAAAGAGGTACCCGTTGCGGGCGTGGCGGGTCGGGACGACACAGTCCACGAGGTCCACGCCGTGCAGGACGGCGTAGACGATGTCTTGGGGGAGACCGACGCCCATCAAGTAGCGGATGTGGTCCCGGGGCAGGAGGGCGGCGGCTTCGGCGATGGCGGCATACATTTCGGCCTTGGGTTCCCCGACGGCGAGGCCCCCGATGGCGTATCCGTCGAAGCCGATCTCCAGGATCTGCTCCGTACAGACCCGGCGGAGTTGTGGGTCGGTGCCGCCCTGCGTGATACCCCAGAGGGACTGGTCGGGTCGGCGGTGGACGGCACGGCTTCGGCGGGCCCATTCGACGGTCCGCCGGACGGCCTGTTCCAGGTACGAACGCTCGCAACCGTAGGGCGGGCATTCGTCCAGTGCCATGGCGATGTCCGACCCCAGGGTTTCCTGGATTTCGACGGCCCGCTCGGGGGTCAGCGTGTGGGTCGAGCCGTCCAGGTGGGACTGAAAGATGACGCCCTCGTCGGTGACTTTCCGGAGTCGGGCGAGGCTGAAGACCTGGTAGCCGCCGCTGTCGGTCAGGATGGCGTGGGGCCAAGCGACGAATCGGTGGAGGCCGCCCAGGGTCCGGATCGTCTCGGGTCCCGGTCGGAGGTACAGGTGATAGGTATTGGCCAAAATCAGGCGGAACCCCATCGCCTCCAGCGTTTCGTGGGGTACGGCCTTCACGGCGCCGTAAGTCCCGACGGGGGCGAAGCAGGGCGTCTCGACGGGGCCGTGGTCGGTCTCGTAAAGGCCGATTCGGGCCGATGACGAGGGGTCTTCATACAGGATCCGAAAGCGATTGCCCGTCATAGGGGGTTACTGCGTCCACGTGACCCGGGGCCCCCGATAGACGGCAGCCGTGACGAGGCCACACAGGACGGTCCACACGAGGCCGCTCAGGGTCCAGATGAAGAGGAACCGGAAGGGAAGTGGGAACAGGGCCACGATCGTGGCGGACACCGGGAAAACGGTGAGCAGGCCGATCAGGACGCCGTAGCGGACGCCCTCGGCCCAACCCCGGCCCTCGTAGCCCTTCGTGAAGATATAGACGAACAGAAGGGCAAAGACCAGCTGGGCGACCAAGTGGAGCAGGTACAGGAGGTTCCGCTCTTCCGTCGTCGGGACCCGAAAGACGGCCTTATGGGCCTCATAAAGGGAGAACAGGATGATCCCGTGGACGACCAGGTTGTAGGCGATGGACGTCACCAGCACGACCAAGACGCTAACCCAAAATCGTCCTCCCTGCATCGCCAACGCCTCCATCGATCCGATTCAGGTATCGAGTCCTGGATATCGGGTCTCAGGTTCGGTGTCCGGCCCTCGGCGCCGGATCGGCTCCGGTGCTCGCCGAGATTCCCGGTTTATGTTCCAAAAACGCGCACACGGGGTATGCATCGCATTACCGTCGCTCGGCGGGGCGCCGCCACGGACGGCCCATCGAGCGGCCCAGCTCGATCAGACGATCGATGGGCAGGGCCTCTCCCCGACGACCCCGGTAGCCCGTCATCGTTTCGGCCTTCAGGAGAGCATTATAGACGGCTTCCTCGGTCGCCTCGACGACGGCCAGGAACAGGGGGTTCAGAGCCTCGTGGAGGACGAAGGGGACCGACGTCAGCGTTCGCTCCGTCCCAGCCCGCCGGCGGACGGCCGGGTGGGTGCTAAAGGCGATGGCGTAGTCGCCGCTCCCATGTTGCATGAAGCTCCCCGTCCGGGCGAGCCCGAGGAAAGCCCGCTGGGCGAGGCGGCGGAGTTCACGGGGCAGGAGGGGCGCATCGGTCGCGATAACGACGATGGCCGACCCTCCGGGGGGTGTCCGCGTCTCCAGTCCAGGGGGGAGGCCCCAGGCCCGATTTACGGGCACGCCGTCGACCGTCAAGAAGCCCCCGTAGTTGGCCAGGACGAGGACGCCGACGGTCCAGCCGCCCTGTTTCTCGGGAAGACGCCGGGAGGCCGTCCCGATGCCGCCCTTCCAGCCAAAGGCCATCATACCCGTCCCGGCGCCCACGGCACCCTCTTCGACGGGGCCCGAACGGGACTGCTCGAGGGCCGTCCACACGTGCTCCTTTCGAACGGCCCGTTTGCGGATGTCGTTGAGCCAGCCGTCGTTGCATTCGGCCACGACGGGGTTGATGGAACGGACGTCCTCATTACCCGGTCGGCTTAACATGTAGTCCACGAGGGCATCGGCGGCCGTGAAAATACTCAGGGTGTTGGTCAGGACGATGGGGGTCTCCAGCTCGCCCAGTTCCTCGACCTGACTGAGGCCCAGGAGTTTCCCAAAGCCGTTGCCGACGGCGATGGCCGCTGGGACCTTCTCCCGAAACAAATTGCCCGGATGGGGTCGGATGACGGTCACACCCGTACGGACGTCATCGCCCTCGACCAGGGTGACGTGGCCGACCTGCACATCGGCCACGTCTGTGATGGCATTCCAGGGACCTGGCGGCAGGACGCCCGGTTCGATCCCCAGTTCCCGCGCACGAAAACGGCCTTCGGCCGCCATCGTCCAGCCAACTCCGAGGACCATGCCGGCCGTCCAGACCCAGAGGAATCGGCTGACGACGGCCTCATGATGCGGAAGAGGACGTCGGCATCTCATTGTCGACTCGAATCCGGGGGTTCCGGTCGCCAGGCGTATCCCATGCCCCGGACGGATATCAGCCACCGCCCACAGGAACCCAGCTTGCGACGGATGTTCCAAATATGGACATCGACCGTCCGGGGTTGAGCGTCCCGGGCCCCGCCCAGGGCATCCAGGATTTCCTCACGGGTGAAGACCCGGCCTCGACCCTCGGCCAGAAGCTCGAAGATACGGTACTCCGTAGCCGTCAGGGGCACGACCTGGCCGCTTAGGTACACGATGCGGTCTGAAGGCCGCCACGTCAGGGGACCCCACTGGCGGGAGCCTTCCGCTACGACGGGGCGAGTGCGGCGGAGAAGGGCCGCCAGGCGGGCCTGGAGTTCGGCCGGCCGGTAGGGCTTCACGACGTAGTCGTCGGCGCCTGAGCCCAGGCCCCGGACGACGTCCCGTTCAGTCCCCCGCGCCGTCAGGACCAGGATGGGTAGGTGGGACCACTGGGGATCTCGCCGGATCTCTCGGACCAGGTCGAGTCCATCCCACAGGCCGGGCAGGAGGATGTCGATGACGGCCAAGTGGACGTCCGGCGGGGGTCGCTGATTCAAGTATGTCCAGGCCTTCTCCGCATCCTCGACGGCTGTCACCCGGTACCCCCAACCGGTCAATTGAAGGGTCAGGACCCTCCGCAAGTCGGGATCGTCTTCGACGATCAGAACGTGATGAGGAGATTCCCCTCGCATCGCCGTTTCATGACGATCCATCGGCCTCGGTATCGGGTACCAGGCACCTCGTGCTTCGAAAAACACGCCCATGGGGTTGGCATTACGGAGAGGGCTTCTTCTCATACGACTTCGGCGGTGTAACCAAGACCGGTTGGTCACAGGGAAGCGTGCGAGCCTTCGTGGCGACCTGGTCGGCCTGCGGACCCACGGGGTCCAGCTCGAGGATCCGGAAGTACAGGCGTTTGGCCTCGCAGAGTTCGCCGGTCTTCTCATAGAGCTGGGCCAGCCGATACACCGATTCCAGGTTCTGGGACCACTTCTCGACGATCGTCCGGTACTGGCCGATGGCGTCGGGAATCATACCGAGATGCTCCAGAATCTGGGCGAACAGAAGACGCGGCCCCAACTCGTCGGGCGCCAGGTCGACGGCCTTCCGAGCCGTAAAGAGGGCCTTGGTCCACTTGTCCTGCCGGATGTATAGGCGTGTCAGGTTGAAGTAGACGGCCGCCGCGGGATAGTCGGGAACCTTCAAGAGTTCCAGCCAGATGCGCTCCGCGTCGTCCAACAGGTTTTTTTCCATGTAAGCGATGGCCAACGCATTCCGGGCCGGGTGGTAGAGGGGTTCCAGGGCCAGGGCCCTTTGAAACTGGATAACGGCTCCATCGACGTCTTTATAGCAGAGGTAGGCCATGCCGAGGTAGTAGTACAGCTCGGCGACCTGGTAGGGGGCGATCCCGGACTGACTCTCGATCCGGGGGATGACCTCCCGGTAGAGATTCACGGCCCGGTCGCACTGACCTTTAGTCAGGTACTCGTTGGCCTGGGCGATCTTGGCCAGGGGATCGTTGGGGACAGACGGCGGGATCGAGGCAGACCGATTCCCCGCGCAGGAACTCCCCAAGCCCGCCAGGAGGATGAGGAATCCCAGCCATCGACGTCTTAAGACCATCCGTCCCATCGGTCGAACTCCCGAATCCCTTAGCGCATCCGGACGACGATGGTCCCGGCAAACTTATCGTGCCACGTCTGGCGGCGGTCGTCGAACAGGGCCCACAGGTAGCCCAGATAGAGGCACATCCCACTGGGGATACGGCCGAGAAACCGGATGAGGGCTTTCCCCATCCCGATGGGCGACTGGCCGTCGACCGTGTAGATGCGGAGGCCCAGGAGCTTCTTGCCGATGGAGTAACCCCGGGTTGCCGGAAGGTACACGTCGTTCCACAGGGCCAGGATAAAGCTGAGGAAGGCGGCCAGAGCGATGCCGACGGCGGCCAGGAGGGCCGCCTGGGAGCCGGCCTGTAGGAGAACCACCATCGGGATTCCGATCACGACCCATGGGACCCCGACGATCAGGCCGTCGACGATCACGGCCAGGAAGCGGGCACCGACGCCGGCCAAGGGCAACTCTCCCGCCGGCACCGGGTGGGGTTGGGTCGCTATCCGGGGCGCCACCGCGGGCGGCGGGGGCTCCGGACGAATGGGCGGGGGTGCCGACGGCGCCTCAAAGGCGATCGTGGCGTCCGGGGGCGGGGACGGGGGGGCCGGCTGGTCGGTGAGCATCATCGTCGGGGCTTCCGACGGCGGCGTCGGAAGTTCAACCTCGATGAGGGCCTTTCCCAGATGGAGGCGGTCCCTATGCGCCAGGGGCGTGCGGCCTTGGATGGGCTTTCCGTTGATGAACGTACCGTTACTGCTCCCCAGGTCCTCGATGAAGGCCCGATGTTCCTCGACGTAGAGGCGGGCATGCTGGCGGGATACGGTCTCGTGGTCGACGGTCACGTCGCACTGTTGACTCCGACCGACGGTATATTCTCCCGGCGCCAGCTCGATGACTTTGTCCTGAATCTTGAGTCGGATCATAAAGGCTCCTCACGGCTTTCTTCAAATTCCAGGTTCAAGCACCTCACCCGGGTCTCCGGCCCTTGGCCTGGACGAGGGAAGGTCGCCTCTCCCCCAGCCCCCCAAGCCGATAGCCGGGTAGCGCCCTCTCCGAGACCCCGTTTAGGAAGACCTGCCCCGACCGGCGACCAGACGAGGCTGAGTCGCTTCTTCCATGATGCACTCGGCCTGCAGGAGGCCGCCTTCGTGGACGACCAGGCTCTGGACGACGATACGACCCTGGACCCGGCCCTCGGGGAAGATCTCGAGCCGCTGGGCCCGGACCTCCTCACAGCGAAGCGTGCCGTGGACAAAGATACGGTCCGCCTGGACAGTCCCCTCGACCGTCGCCCGCTTTCCCAAGACCAGCTCCTGACCGCCCTCGATCTGACCCTTGAAGGTGCCCTCGATACGAAGGGAACCCTGGAATCGGAGCTTCCCCTCGACGACGATGTCTTCGGCCAGGAGGGCCGCCCCGCCCGTGGGCTCAGAAGGTGAACTCGCTTTCATGTACCCTCGACTCCACGGAGGGCTCGATGTCTTCTATTGTAGAGGGAAGGACCTGTCGATAAAACCGGTCGACGGCTTCCCAGTCCGGGAAATAAATCCGAAGCAGGATGCCGCCCCGACGCTGAGGGAGGGCCTCCACGCGAGCCCCCAGGTACCGCTGAAGACGTTGGATGGCCACCTGCCAGTCGGGGTCCAACAGGGCCGGCGGGCGAGCCCGACGGCGCTGGGGCCGCGCCCCGACCCACTGTTCCAGACGACGGACGGACCAACCCTCGGCGACGACCCGTCGGGCCAGCCGTACCTGCAGAGCCGTGTCGTCCAGGCTCAGCAAGACCTTGGCATGGCCCATCGTCAGGGTCCCCTCGGCCAAGAGCTGAAGGACCTCGGGGGGGAGGCGAAGCAAGCGCAAGTAGTTGGCGACCGTCGCCCGGGGCTTGCCGACCCGCTCGGCGACCTCCTCCTGAGTGAGGTGAAACTCCCGAATCATCGTCTGGTACGCCTGTGCCTCCTCGACGGGGTTGAGGTCCCGGCGCTGGATGTTCTCGATCAGGGCCAAGACGAGAGAAGCCTCGTCGGAGACGTCCCGGACGATAGCCGGGACCCGACGATGACCGGCCAGGATGGCGGCCCGCCAGCGGCGCTCTCCGGCGATCAGCTCGAACCGGTCGCCCTTCCGGCGCACGATGACCGGCTGGAGGAGGCCCGTCTGACGGATCGACTCGGCCAGTTCCTGGAGGCTCTCGTCTTCGACCTGCCGGCGGGGCTGGAGGGGATTCGGGTCGATGCGGTCGACATCGATCTCCTGGACGACCTGGGCCGGGACACCCGTCTCAGGCATCAAGGCGTCCAGCCCACGACCCAGCGCGATGCGCTTCATAGTTCAGCAACTCCTTGGCGAGTTCCAAATAGGCCTGGGCGCCCCGGGACCGGACGTCGTAGAGGAAGATAGGCCGGCCGAAGCTGGGCGCCTCGGCCAATCGGACGTTGCGGGGGATGACAGTCTTCAGGACCCGGTCCGGGAAGTGAGTCTCCAGCTCCCGGCGGACCTGATAGGCCAGGTTCGTGCGTTCGTCGTACATCGTGAGCACGATGGCGTGGAGTTCCAGCTCGGGATTGTAGACCCGGTGGATCCGGTCCATAGCCCGCAAGAGAGTCGCCAGACCCTCCAGGGCGAAGTACTCGCATTGAATCGGGACAACCAGGTAGCGGGCGGCCGTCATGGCGTTGATCGTGAGGACCCCTAAGGACGGCGGGGTGTCGATCCAGATGAAGTCAAAGCGGGGGATGAGGTCCTGCAGGGCCTGCTGGAGACGGTACGGCCAGTCCTCGACCTGGGGGAGTTCCAGGGTGAGCCCGTAGAGGTCCGGGTGGGCCGGCAGGAGCCACAGGTTCTCGACCTCCGTCAGCACACAGGCCTCCAGGGCCGACTGCTCCCCGATGAGGACCCGGTAGGCATTCTGGGGGAGGTCCTGGGGCACACCGAGATGGCTGGTGGCGTTGGCCTGCGGGTCCACGTCGACGACGAGGACCCGCCGTCCGGCGATAGCCATCGCCGTCGCCACGTTCACGACGGTCGTCGTCTTCCCGACACCGCCCTTCTGGTTCGCCACGACGTATCGAATGCAGGGCACCCGTCCGATCCCTCCCGACGACTCGGGTAGGACGCACGATACAGGATGCACGGTTTCCACGGCCCGGCCCTCACTCGGAGACCGGGACCGACTGGGCCCACTCGGGGAGAAAGAGGATGCGTTGACAGTTCTCGCAGACGACCAAGTCCTCCATCGTCAACAGGGACTGATACAGCCGAGGCCGGAGTTGCACGTGACACGCCCCACATACCTGGTCCCGGACCTCGGCCAAGGCCGTCCCGCCCCGGTTCTGGGCGATGCGCTCGTACATCTGGAGGAGTGCCCGGGGGAGCCGTTGGGCAAAGGCGTCCCGCTCAGCCCGAAGCCGATGGACCTGCGCCTCCAGGTCGCGTTGCTCTTGTTGGACCTGCGCGACCTGGCGGTCCAGGTCCTGGAGTTGGGCCTGAACCTCCTTTTCCAAGGCCTTCCAGGCCTGAAAGGCCTTGTCTTCCTTTTCCATCCACTCGAGGAGCTCGTCCTCCATCTGCCGGATCCGGTGACGGACGTCCTCGATCTTCAGGAGCGTCTCGGCGTACTCCCGATTGCTCTTGGCCTGCCGAGCAGTACTCTGGAGGTGCTCGATCTGCTGTTCCAGTTTGGCGACCTGGAGCTCCTTCTCCTCCCGCTTCTGGCGGGTCGTCCGCCATGCCTGGTGGGCCGTCTCCAGGTCTTGCTGGACCTGTTGACGGAGGGCCTGAAGCCGTTGGAGGCGTTGGGGATAAACTTGAAGACGTTGAACGTACTCGGCGAGTTGACAGTCCAGAAAATGAAGTTGGATCAGCCATTGAAGCTGTTCGGCCGTCGTCATCCCTCACCCAGCTTCCGCTACAGACCGGTAGGGTAAAAGTCTGGTGCGCCCGCCAGGACTCGAACCCGGAACCTCCCGGTTATGAGCCGGTGGCTCTGCCAGTTGAGCTACGGGCGCACACCGGAGCGTCGTCCGACCGGTCCGGGAGGGCCTCTCTTTTCAATTCCCGCATAATGTGCCTCGAAATCGGTCGGACGCCCTAATAGGTAGTTTAACTACCGCAGGAAACTTTTCAAGCGGCGGGCTCGTGCGGGATGACGGAGCTTCCGCAAAGCCTTGGCCTCGATCTGGCGGATACGCTCCCGGGTGACGGCAAAGCTCTGGCCGACCTCCTCGAGGGTGCGTTCCAGGCCGTCCCCCAGGCCAAAGCGCATCTTAAGGACCATCTCCTCGCGCGGGGACAGTTGGCGAAGGACCGTCTCCGTCTCCTGCTGGAGGCACTGCCGCAGAGCCGCCTCTTCGGGGAGGGGAATCAGCCGGTCCTCCAGGAAGTCCTCCAGGCGGGTATCGCCGTCATCGCCGACGGGCGTCTCCAGGGAAACGGGCTCCTGGGTAATCTTCAGGATTTTCTGAATCTTCGAGACAGGTACGCCGAGCCGCTCGGCGACCTCGGCCTGGGTCGGGTCCCGGCCCAGCTCTTGGATGAGGTCCCGGGTCGTGCGGGCGATCTTGTTGACCGTTTCGATCATGTGGACAGGGATGCGGATCGTACGGGCCTGGTCGGCGATGGCCCGGGTGATGGACTGGCGAATCCACCACGTGGCGTAGGTCGAGAACTTAAAGCCCCGTTTGTATTCGAACTTCTCGACGGCCTTCATGAGGCCGATGTTCCCCTCCTGGATGAGGTCCAGGAAGTGGAGACCCCGGTTGACATACTTCTTGGCGATACTGACGACCAGCCGCAAGTTGGCCTCGACGAGCTCGCTCTTGGCCCGCTCCATCTCGTCCCGCTCGTGCAGGATGGTCTCGTAGTTCTTCCGAAGGGTCGCGTAGCTGATCCCTATCTCCCGTTCCAGGGCCCGGATCTGCTGGCGGATCCGACGGATTTCCGTCCGGATCACCTCCATATTGCCGTTGACGCCGTTCTTCCGCATGGCCTGGAGCTTGCCCAGGCGTTCCCCCATCTGCTCGAACTGCTGGACCGTCTGGCCGACCCGTTCGATAAACCGCTTCTGGGTCTCTTGGTTAAAGCCGATCTGACGCATCAGGCGGGCGATCCGGACCCGGATCTGGTGAATCTGGTTACGATACCGGCGGTTCTGGTCGGCATCCCCGTTGGGCTGGATGCGACGGTAAACCTCCAGCATGTGCTGGAACTGGCGCTCAATCTCCTCCAAGACGGGCATGACCTCGACGTAACGCTTCTCCATATTGATGGGCTTGCCGAATTCGTCGTGGTGGTCGACCAGCTTGGCCAGGAACTTGGGATTTTTCCGGAGCCGAGCCAAGTAGCCCAGGACCTCCCGGATCGTCACGGGGGAAGAGTACAGGGCCCGAAGCATGCGGTCGCGATGCTGTTCGATCCGCCGGGCGATGGCGATCTCCCCCTCTCGGGTCAGGAGGGGCACGACGCCCATTTCCCGGAGGTACATCTTGACGGGGTCGGCCATGCGGGCTTCCCGGGCCTCCTCGTCCTCCTCCAGAAATTCCTCTGGGACGCTCTGCCGCAGGGGGACGTGCTCCAACTCGTCCAGGTCGGCCGGAAGCCCCAGGTCGATGATGTCCTCGACGTCGAAGCTGTCCAGGGACGTCAGCCAGCCCCCGACCTCCCCGGCACCGCTGTCCATGCCCTCTTCCATGGCCATGCCCAGCAGTTCGGAGGGTAAGGCCGCTTCCGAGGTCCCCCGCTTCTTCTTCCGGCGGCGCTTCCGGTCCGTCTCATTTCGGTCCGGTAGGGGTCCGACGAACGGCAAGACCATCCTCCTGGACGAAGAGTCGCACCGGCTTACGATGGGGCCGAGGGACGCCGGTGCCCCAACGGCGGGAGGCTGGTGTCGACCTTCCGACGGCCCGGTGTGACGACCCGCCGCTTCATTACCCGGCCTTTGCAGGGGGTTCGAACTAAATATATAGGCCCCCTATGGGAGCCTGGCAACCGGTGCCCATTCGATACGGCCTTCCATAGGACTGGAGGGCCGGGCGTAAAATTGCTTGGGGATGCGACCCGCCCGATAGGCCATCCGACCGGCTTCGACGGCCCACCGCATGGCCCAGGCCATACGGACTGGGTCTTGGGCCCGGGCGACGGCCGTATTCAGGAGGACCCCGTCACAGCCGAGCTCCATCGCGATGGCCACGTCTGAGGCCGTCCCTACGCCGGCGTCCACGATGACGGGGACCCGGGCCTGCTCGACGATCTGGCGGATATTATAGGGATTCAGGATCCCCATCCCCGACCCGATGGGGGCCCCCAAGGGCATGACGGCCGCGCACCCGATGTCCTGAAGCTTCCGAGCCACGACGGGGTCGTCGGTCGTATACGGCAGGACCGTAAAGCCGTCCCGGACCAGCTCCTCGGCCGCCCGGAGGAGTTCCTCGACGTCCGGCCAAAGCGTTTCGTCGTCGCCGATGACTTCCAGCTTGACCCAGTCCGTCCCGAAGGCCTCCCGGGCCAGACGGGCCAGCAAGACGGCCTCCCGGGCCGTGTACGCGCCCGCCGTGTTCGGGAGGATCACCACGCCCGCCGACTCCAACAGGCTCAGCAGGTCATAGGGCGACCGCTCCCGCAGGTTCACCCGACGGACGGCGACCGTCACGACCTCGACCCCGGCCGCCCGGATCGCCCGAAGCATGACGTCGGGGTTCGGATAGTGGGCCGACCCCAGGATGAGACGGGAGCGAAACGTGCGGTCTCCGATCCGAAGGGGTTCATCCAATACGAGGTTGTCCTCGAGGGACCCCTCCATCGGCGTGCTCATCGGGTTCCGACCTCACAGGAGTGGGCTTCCGGCTTAAATATAGGTACCTCCCCCGGGAGCGGCTACCGCTCCTCCACCACCCGGTATCCGAAAAACCCGCTACACCATGGGGCCCGCATCGATCCGCCATGCCCGCAGGACCTCCCAGGGACGGTCCGACCGCATGAAGGCCGAACCGACCAGGAAGTGACGGAGCCCCTCGGCCGTGTAACGACGCAGGACGTCCGGCGTCTCCAACCCGCTTTCGACGACGACGACGGCGTCTTGGGGCCATTCGACCTGCCCGTAAACCCGCAGGGCGTGCCAGGGGTCGACGGCCAGCGTCTCCAGGTCCCGGTTGTTGATGCCGATCCACCGACATCCCATGTCCAGTCCCCGGCGGGCCTCGTCGGCCGTGAAGACCTCGTACAGGACGTCCACATGGGCGGCCCGGGCCATCTCCAGGACCCGCCGAAGGACCGGGGGCTCCAGCAGACGGCCGATGACGAGGACGGCGGCCGCCCCGGCGCAGGCGGCTTCGATGACCTGAATCGGGTCGACGATAAAATCTTTCCGCAGGACCGGGATCGAGACGGCCGCCGCAACCCGGCGCAGGTCGTCCATCGTGCCCGAGAAGTAGAGGGGCTCCGTAAGGACGGACACGGCCGAGGCCCCGGCGGCTTGGTAACCCCGGGCGATGGCCTCGGCGTCGGCCGCCGCCTGGAGCGTCCCGACCGAGGGGGCCCGGCGTTTGACCTCGGCGATGATATGAAGCGGCGCCGGACGACGCAGAGCAGCCGCCCAGGAGGGAGGCGTCGGCCGCCGCTCCCTTCGGGCCCGCCAGTAGGCCAGGCCCAGCTCCCGCAGGGCTTGGGCCCGAGCCCGACTGTGGGCGAGGACCTGCTCCAGCCACGGTGTCGAAGGAGATACCGTCATCGGAACCGCGCTCCAGCGTACAGGATGCAGAAATAGGAGGCGGGATGCAAACCCGGTGTGCGCGTTTAGCTCGGTCCTCGGCCCTCGGCGTTGATCCGATACCGGGTCCCGGGTGCCAGGTACCCGGGACCCTGTCTTCGAAAAACCCGCACACGGGGTATGCAAATCCTGAAACGAGTGACGGTGTTCGGTTCTCGGTCCTCAGCCCGCCCCCTCACCCTACCCCGTCACTCCGTCACTTCGTCACCCCGTCACTTCTTATTGCCCTACGGCCCATTGCCCTTACACCCGGGATTTTGTATCTTACACCCCTCTTTGGGAGTCCCGATGAGTTGGGTCGACCTGCACGTGCACTCTTTTCACAGCAGTGATGGAGATTGGTCCCCGGCGGCATTGGTCGAGACGCTGGCCCGCCGGGGGGCCGCCGGCCTGGCCTTGACCGACCACGAGACGACGGCCGGTATCCCGGAAGCCCTGGCGGCCGGGGCCGACCTCTCTATCACGGTCGTCCCCGGTGTAGAGCTCACGGCCCAAGCGCAGGGTCGCGAGCTCCACGTCCTCGGTTACTGGGTCCCCCTCGGAAACCCCACCTGGGAAGACCTCCTGCGAAAGGCCCGAGCCCTTCGATGGGAACGGGCCCTTCAGCGTATCGACCAGATCCGCCGGTGGGGCTATGAGATCGAGCCCGAGGAGGTCGGCTACGGGACGGACGAGCCACCTCCGACGGGTCCGCGCCTGGCTCAGGCCGTCCTGCGAAAGCCGCAAAATTACGACCGGTACCTGCGCCAGCACCCCGAACGGGCCGGGGCACCCCTCCCCCTGGAAATCGCCTTTTACCGGGACGTGATCCGCGGCGAGCCGGAACCGGCCATAGCGGCCCTGCCCGTGGAAGAAGTCCTGGCCGGCCTGCGGGCCGTCGGGGCCGTGCCGGTCCTGGCCCATCCGGGGGCTCTGCACTTCTATGCACCGGACGACCTGATCCGTTCCCTGGTCCCCCAAGGCCTCCGGGGTATCGAGGTCTTCAGCACATACCACGACGGGGTCGAACGGGACCGACTGCAGGCCCTGGCGACCCGGCTGGGCCTCGTCATGACGGGGGGCTCCGACTTCCACGGGGCGACCAAGCCCCACGTCCAACTGGGGAGGTCCCATGGAGTTCCCGTTCATGTGCTGGACCAGCTACGGGCATGATACGCCTCGGGCGAACGGGGCGGGGTGGCGAACTCTCGAGTCCCTCCCCCAGACCTATTCCACTGGTTGGGCATTTCGTGCATAATGGATTCCGGGTCGTCGGGACGGGGGAGTCGACATGTGGGTCGTCGTCTGGGAAGTCGGTGGGAAGACCCAACGCTTCCAGCTCGAACGGTCGCCCGTCCGGGTCGGTCGGGCCCTGGACAACGACATCGTCATCCCCGACATCAGCGTCTCCCGGTACCACGCCGTCATCGTCCATGAGAATGGCCAGTGGGTCATCCGAGACATGGGGAGCCGCAACGGCTTGCGGGTCCAGGACCGATTCGTGACAGAGCACGTGCTCCGGGACGGGGAGCAGGTCTGGCTGGGCAACGTAAGCCTGAACTGTGTGGCCCTGGCCGACGAGCGGATCGAATTCCAGGAAGCCCCCGCTCCGGAAGAACCCGTCGAGGGGACGATCATCCGGCCGGCGGCCGACATCGCCCTGGGCCGGGTCGAGGTCACCCCCCAGCCTCGGGCACCGGCCCCAGCGGTGGAAGTCGACCTGATCTCGTCCCTGGTGGACGTCATTCAAAAGCTCCTGAGCCTTCACTCCCTGGAGGATCTGCTGAACGCCTTCATGGACCTGGTCTTCGCCCACATTCCGGCCGAGCGGGGCTTCCTGCTTCTGTATGACGAACACCTGGGCGAGCTGGTCCCCCGAGTCGTCCGGTTCCGCCATCCCGGGAGCGAGGGTCGGATCACCATCAGCCGGCACATCGCCCGGAAGGTCTTCGACGAACGGGTCGCCGTCCTGACCCTGGACGCCCAGGCCGACCCCCGTTTCGCGGGCGAGGCCAGCGTCATCATGCACGGGATCCGGTCCGTCATGTGCGCTCCCCTATGGGTCCAAGACCGATCCATCGGGGTCATCTTCGTCGACACCATTACCCGCACGGTGGGGTTCACCCAACAGCACCTTCAGATGTTTACCCTCATGGCCAACATGGCGGGCGTGGCCATCGAGCAAGCCCGGCTTCGGGCTTCGATTCAGCGGGAGCAAGCCCTCCGGGCCCGGCTCGAGCGATACCACTCGCCGGCCGTCGTCGAGCAGATCCTGGCGGACCGGGGCCGCTTCACGCTCCTGGAGCCGCAGGAGCGGGAGGTCACCGTCCTGTTTGCCGACATGGTCGGCTTTTCGTCCCGGGCCGAGACGATGGAACCCAAGCAGTTGACGGCTCTGCTCAACGACTTTTTGTCCGAATTGGTCGAGGTCGTCTTCGAGTACGAGGGGACCCTGGACAAGTTCATGGGGGATGCCGTGATGGCCTTTTTCGGGGCCCCCCGGGCCTCGGAAGACCACGCCCTACGGGCCGTCCAAGCGGCCTGGGCCATGCGTCAGCGGATCCAGGCCTTCAACGAACGGCGCCGCCTCACGCCCCCCGTGCAGATCCGGGTCGGCATCAATACGGGCAAGGTCGTCGCCGGAGACATCGGGTCTCCCCGACGGGTCGAGTATACGGTCCTGGGGAATACGGTAAACGTCGCTTCCCGATTGGAGAACTTTGTAGCTAAGCCGGACCAGATCGTCATCTCCGAGGCGACTTACGAGCAGGTCCAGACGGCCGTCGAGGTCGTCGACCTGGGCTGGCTGGACCTGAAGGGGCTTCAACAGAAGGTTCACGCTTACGAACTGGTCCGCCTGCGGGAATGATCCACCGTCGGCGGGCCTTCCCGCCGACGTCCGGTCTCTTGAGGAGATGCCATGAACCAGCCGAGTCAACGTGCGACGGCATGGCCGGGTCTGTCCATCGCCGGCCTGCTCATCACCGTCCTGCTCGTCATGAGTACGATCCCCCTGGCGGTCGGGGCCCTCAAGATGATCGACGTGGGAGAGGAATTCCTACGGATCAAGATCGAGGAGCAACAGATTCAGGAAGCCGACCTGATGGCGGCCGAGCTCGTTCGCCAGCACCAGATGGCCCAGGCGAGCCTGAAGGAATTGTCGTCCGGCCTGCATTTCTTGATGATGTCGGCGCTGACCCCCGAGGAGCGCAAGGAGCGGATCACGGCGGCCATCGGGGACGTGTTTGAACGGGTTCCCTGGCAGGCCCTGGAACTGCGTACGAACTCCGACGAAGCCTACCGCGTGCGACCCGAGTACATCCAGCAGATGGGCCTGGACAGGGCCTGGGAGGCGACTTTCCAACAGACCCTCCTGAACGGCGAGGCGGTGACCGTCCTGCCAGTCGGTCCCCGGCCGGACCTGGTGGCCCTGTACGGCTACCGTTACGGGGGTGGGAACGCGGCGACCGTCGTCGCCCTCGGGGCCCTCGACACCCGGCCCTTCCAGCGGGTCATCCTGCAACGGCCTTCGCCGGGGCGGTACGTCTTCGTCCTGGAAAACGCGCCACCCTATCGGGTCTTGATCAGCCATGACCCCAGCCGAGTTCCCGTCGGCAAGCCCCTTGGGGCGCCCCACCCCCTGGTGGGGAGTACGGTCCCCCAGAACCGGAGCTATACGGTCGCTTACACCGCCAAGCCCGTCCGAGTCCTCGGGGCAGTCCGGCCCCTGCCCGAGCTGAATGCGCTCCTGATCGTGGAGACCGACATTCAGAACGCCCTGGCCGTCGTCCGCCAGATGGCCCGGACGGGGCTTCAGTGGGCCGTCGGCGTCATGCTGGTCACGGTCCTACTGGCCCTGGCGGCCGCCCGCTTTCTGTCTCAACCGATCCGGAATCTGGCCCAGACGACCCATCGGATCGCCGAGACCCGGAACTTCCATCAGCGTCTGCGGGTTCAGGGCCTGCGGGAGGTCCGTATCCTGAAGGTCGCCTTCAATCGACTCCTGGACGAGATTCAGGCTTACGTTCAGAAGCTGGAGGACAAGGCCGAGGAGAACCGTCGGTTGTTCTACGACTCCATCCGGATGCTGACGGCGGCCATCGACGCCAAGGACCCTTACACGCGGGGCCACTCGGAGCGGGTCAGCCGCTACGCCCGGGCGATCGCCCAGTTTATGGATTTTTCTGAAGAAGAAATAGAAAAAGTTTATCTTGCGGGCCTCCTCCACGATGTCGGCAAGATCGGCATTCAGGACCGCATCCTTCAGAAGCCCGCCGCCCTGACGGACGAGGAGTACGAAATCATGAAGACGCACCCCGAACGGGGCTATAAGATCATGAAGGAAATTCAACAGCTCGCCGACGTCGTCCCCGGCATGCGGTACCATCACGAAAACTGGGACGGCACGGGTTACCCCTTCGGCCTGAAGGGCGAGCAGATTCCCCTCATCGCCCGCATCGTCGCCGTGGCCGATACCTTCGATGCCATGACGACGGACCGGCCCTATCAACGCCGGATGCCGACCGAAAAGGCCGTCGAGCGGATCGTCATGCTATCCGGTCGGCGGTTCGACCCCCGGGTCGTCCAGGCCTTTGTCCAGGCTTACGAGCAGGGGGCCCTGCAGGTCATTGAGGCGGAGGCTCCCGAGTGGCTGGAGGCCATCGAGGTCCCTTCGGGGTCGGCCCCGGTGGGGGAGTCCGACCCCCGGAGCGGTACGGCCGGGACGGGTCCATAAATCCGACCCGTACGGCGGGACTGGACGGGACGTGGATGAGAATGTAAGCTTAGCCGATATGGATACGTCCACCATCGCCGGTGGTGGGGCGATTACCAAGTGCCACCGCTACCCTGCGGGGTAAACAGGAATGGACCGGATGCAACGGATTAAAGTACTCCTGGCCGACCGGAGTACGACCATCCAGCGCATCGTTAAGCTGACCCTCGAGGGAGAGCCCATCGAGGTCATCGTGGCCAGCACCGGTCGCGAGGCCCTCGAAAAGATCCGCTCAGAGCGTCCGGACGTGATCCTGGCCGACACCCGCCTGGCGGAAATCGACGGATTCCAGATCTGCGAGACCCTCCGCAAGAATCCCGACTGGATCCTGATGGCCGATACCCCGGTCCTGCTGATGACGGGCATCTACGACACGATGGAGGGCCGTCGGGAGGAAATCGAAGAGCGTCTGCGGGCCGTCGGAGCCGACGGCCTGATCGTCAAGCCCTTCGACCCCAAGGAGCTGGTCCAACGCATCCTGGAGCTGGCCCGTCAACGCCCCCGCTGGGCCGGAGAGGAAGCCGGGCCCGAAGCGCCGGTCGCCGAGACCCTCATTCCGCCGGCCGAGGCCGTCGAGACGACCTTAGAAGAGCTGGAGCAGGTTATGGGGGTTCCGGAAGCGCCCCCGGCGGCCCGGACCGACCTGGAGGAACGGACTGTCCTTCTGTCGCCCGAGGAGCGAGACCTGCTGTTGGGTCTGGAAGCTGAAAGTGTCGTCCAGCCCACGGAGATCCCGGCCTCAGAGATCTCTCCCGAGGAGCTGGAGGCACCGGCACCCCGATACGAACCCCCGACCCAACCGGGCACGCCGTTTTTGGAACCCGAATCCGGCGTCCAGGCCCCGGAAGAGGCCATTTTCCTGATCGAAGAGGCGGCCCCGTCCCCGGTGACACCGCCCCTTCTGGGAGAGGAGGAGGTTCCATTCCCTGTCTGGGAGGAAGCCCCGACGGCCGGAGGGGGCATCGGCGGCGCCGAGAGGCCTTCTGCCGAGACCCTGGTCCTTCAAACGGCAGGACCTTTGGGCGAACAGGCCGTAGCGGCCCTCGCGGAGGAAACCGAGGAGCCGATCCTGCTGGAAGCCGCCAGCGAGGTCGTCGAACCCCGGGTCCCGCCGACCGAGGAAGGGGTCCCTGGGCCGCCGTTCCGGCCGGTCGCCGGAGCCGTGGACCTGGCGGAGGTCGCCCGTCAGATCGTGCAGGACCCCGAGTTCATCCGGCAGGTGGCCGAGCGGGTCGTTCGGCACCTGTCTCAGACGACGCTGGAGGACATCGCCTGGCAGGTCGTGCCCGAGTTGGCCGAGCAGTTAATCCAAAAGCGTTTGAAGGAAAAGGGCCTATAAGCAGTGGGGCGTCGGCTTCGACGGAGGGGTTAGCCGTGTCGCTTCCCAAGACTTACGACCACCGCTCGTTGGAGGTCCGATGGCTCGAGCGGTGGACCGACCAGGACCTCTTCCGGGTTGAGACCCCGACGACGCCCGTCGACCGATTCGTGATCGTCATTCCGCCACCCAACGTGACGGGTACGCTTCACATCGGCCACGCCCTCAACAACATCCTGCAGGACATCTTCATCCGCTGGGCCCGCATGCGGGGCCGTCGGGCCCTGTGGGTCCCCGGGATGGACCACGCCGGCATCGCCACGCAGAACGTCATCGAGCGCCAGCTCGCCCGGGAGGGGAAGACCCGCTTCGACCTCGGGCGGGCGGCTTTCGTCGAGCAGGTCTGGCGATGGAAGGAAGAATACGCCCACCGGATTCGGACCCAGCTCCGGCGTCTGGGGGCCTCCTGTGACTGGTCTCGGGAACGCTTTACGATGGACGACGGCTTCAGTCGGGCCGTCCGATATGCCTTTGTGCAGTTGTATCGGGAGGGCCTCATCTACCGGGACCGCTACATCATCCACTGGTGCCCTCGGTGTCAGACGGCCCTGGCCGACCTGGAGGTCGAGTACCATTCCGTTCAGGGTAAACTCTACTGGCTCCGCTATCCCCTCGTCGACGGACGCGGCCACGTCGTCGTGGCCACGACCCGGCCCGAGACGTTTCTTGGCGACACGGCCGTCGCCGTCCACCCGACCGACGAACGCTACCGGACGCTCGTCGGCCGCGAGGTCGAGCTCCCCATCGTCCGCCGCCGGATTCCCATCATCGCCGATGAAGCCGTCGACCCCGAATTCGGCTCGGGCGCCGTCAAGGTCACCCCGGCCCACGATCCGACGGACTTTGAGATCGCCCGTCGGCATGGCCTTCCGGCCGTCGAGGTTATGGACGAGACGGCCCACATGAACGAAAACGCCGGTCCCTATCGGGGTTTGGACCGCTTCGAGGCCCGTTCGCGTATTGTCGAGGACCTGGCCCGGCAGAACCTCATCGAGCGGGTCGAGGCGTACTCGTATGCCGTCGGCCACTGCTACCGGTGTGACACGGTCGTCGAGCCCCGTCTGTCCTGGCAGTGGTTCGTCCGCATGAAGCCCCTGGCCGAGCCGGCCATCGAGGCCGGTGAACGGGACCGGCCCCGCTTCATCCCGCCCAACTGGAAGGCGACCTATCTGGACTGGTTGTACCGCATTCGGGACTGGTGCATCTCCCGTCAGATCTGGTGGGGTCATGCCATCCCGGCCGCCTACTGTGACGCCTGCGGGACGACCGTCGTCGACGACCCCCTCCCCAAGATGTGCCCCTCTTGCGGGCATGCCGACCTCCGGCCGGACCCGGACGTCCTGGATACCTGGTTCAGTTCGGCTCTCTGGCCCTTCGGCGTCTTTGGATGGCCGGATAAGACGCCGGACCTGGCTGTCTTCTATCCCACAGACCTCCTCGTCACGGGCTTTGACATCATCTTCTTCTGGGTCGCCCGAATGGTCATGATGGGCCTCCACTTCACGGGCCAGGTCCCCTTCCACGAGGTTTACATCCATGGTCTTGTCCGGGACGAGCGGGGCCAAAAGATGAGCAAGACTCGGGGCAATGTCATCGACCCGATGGACATCGTCCAGGACCTGGGAGCCGACGCCCTGCGCTTGACCATGGCCCGCCTGGTCGCTCCCGGGACGGACATGCCCTTCTCCCGTCAGCAGGCTCAGGGCTACCGCACGTTTATGAACAAGTTGTGGAACGCTACCCGCTTCGTCCTCCTCCAGTTCGAGCCTCGGGAGACGGCCCCGCCCCTGCCGCCCCTGGAAGAACTCGACGTCTTTGACCGCTGGATCCTGACCCGCCTCGATGAGACTGTCCAGAGCGTGACGGCCCACATGGAAGCTTACGAAGTCAACGAGGCGACCCGGAAGGCCTACAACTTCTTCTGGAACGACTTCTGCGATTGGTACATCGAGGCCACCAAACTCGACCTCCAGGAAGGCCCCCAGACACCGGCCGCCCGCCGCCGCAAGGCCGTCCTCGTTTACGTCTTGGACACGAGCCTCCGCCTCTTCCACCCCTACATCCCCTTCGTCACCGAGGAGCTCTGGAGCCACCTGCCCCTGGCCGAACGGCCGACGGCCTTCCTGGCCTACGCCCCCTACCCCACACCGAATCCGGCCCTCCGGCGACCCGACGACGCCGCCTTCGTCGACCGCCTGTGGACCATCGTCTCCAAATTCCGCCAAATCCGGGCCGAGCTCAACGTACCGCCCTCGGTCGAGCTTCGGGGTCGTCTCACGCCGGCCTCTGACCCGGCCCTTACGGACCGCCTGGTCCGACATGCCGGGATGGTTCGCTTTCTGGCCCGTCTCAGTGACCTCGAGGTCGGACCCGTCCGACGCCTCGCCGGCTGGGTCTACGACACCCTCCGGGACCATGAACTCGAACTGGAAGTCGCCCAGTACATCGACCTGGAACGGGAGCGCCAACGGCTTCGCCGGGAGATTCAGCGGCTCGACCAACAGATTCAGCACCTGCGTCAGCGTCTCGAAAGCCCGGCCTTCGTCGAGAACGCCCCGGCCGCCATCGTCCAGGAAACGCGAGACAGGCTCGCCCAGCTGGAAGACCAGCGGCACCGGATCCGCCGCTACTTGGAAGATTTAGAAAAATCTTGAACTTCGTGTTGTCCAAGTCCGTAGAGACCTGCTCGAAGAGGTCGGGCGGTATTTTACCGGCCCCACAATGGAAGTGACGGAGTGACGAAGTGATGGAGGGACGAGTAACGACTTATTGCCGTATGGCCGAACGGCCGTACGGCCCTACTGCCTAATTGCCCGACTGCCCTATCGCCTTCCTCCCCTAAAATTCCGGCTCCGTGGGCCGAAAGTCACAACACTCGATCTGTAACGTGACGTGCTGGATGTGGAACCGCGTCTGCATGAGGCGCCGGGCTTCGGTCAGGATCTCATGGGTCTGCTGAAGGTCTTCGACGACGGCGTGGCCGCTCATCGCCTCGACACCGGGCGTGACGGTCCAGACGTGGAGGTCGTGCACGTCCCGAATGCCTCGGACCCCTAAGAGGGCCCGGCGGAGCTCCTCGAGGTCGATGTGCCGGGGCGTCCCCTCCATCAGGATGTGGACGGCTTCCCGGATGACCCGCACGGCGCTGTACAGGATCAGCCCGCTTAGGCCAAGGCTGACGACGGCGTCGGCCCGCGTCCATCCCTTCAGCCAGACGGCCAGGGCCGCCGTCAGGGCGCTCACGGAACCCAGGGCGTCGGACGCGACGTGGAGCAAGGCCGTCCGGAGGTTGAGGTTCTCGGCCGCATACCGGCGGAGGAGTAAAATCCCGACGAGGTTCACGACCAGGCCCGCCGCGGCGAATCCAAACATCAGGGGCGCCTGAATCGACACGGGGGCCCAAAGCCGTTCCCAGGCTTTCCAGGTGATTCCCCCGGCCGTGACCGTCAGGAGACTGGCATTCACCAGGGCGATCAAGATCTCGACCCGGTAGTATCCGAACGTTCGCCGGGTCGTGGCTGGCCGCCGGACGATCCACAGAGCGAATAGGCTTAGGGAAAGGGCACTCAGGTCCGTCAGCATATGGAAGGCGTCGGCGATCAGGGCCAGGCTGTTGCTCCACCAGCCGCCGAAAACCTCGGCCACGAAGGTCCCCGCCGTCAGGCCCCATACGAGGGCCAGGGTCCGCAGGCCGCGGGTCCCGGTCCGGGTCGCTCCGCCCGGGGACTCCAGCGGGGGAAGGGAAGGGATTGGATGCGGCCCACTCATGTCAAACTCCGTGGATGGGGGTGGTGGCCCTTCAGGAGGGCCAAACCGTGCTCCAGCAGGGGCTGTAAGGCGTGCCAGTACTCCTGAACAGCCTTCACGTTGCCCGGCAAATTGACGATGAGGCAGTGGCCTCGCACCCCGGCGATGCCCCGACTCAGGTAAGCCAGGGGGTTGGACTGGCCCGTCTGCCAGCGGGCGTACTCGAGCAGGCTCGGGGCCGCCCGTTGGATGACGCGAGCCGTAGCCTCAGGGGTCACGTCCCGGGGACCCAGGCCGGTCCCGCCCGTCGTCAAGATGAGGTCACAGCCCTGGCGGTCGACCCAGTCGAGGAGCGTAGCCACGATACGGTCCTCCTCGTCGGGGACGACGGCATAGCAGACGACCTGAAGGCCCTGGGCCGCCAAGGTCTGCCGGAGCCATTGGCCCGAGTCGTCCGGCCAGCCTCGGTAGAAGCAGGAATCACTGCACGTCAGCACACCCGCCCGGATGTCTGGCCATATCCCCGTCGCGCCTGTCACGGCCTCGCCTCAAGTCGGTGGAATCCGACGAGGCTCGCCGATCTGGACGGAGCCGGAGCGCCCGCCCTCCTTCCGAAGGAGACGAACGTCCGTGATGGTCATGGACCGATCGACGGCCTTACACATGTCATAGACCGTCAGGCAAGCGACGGCAACGGCTGTCAGGGCCTCCATCTCGACCCCCGTCCGGGCCTCGGCCTGTACAAAGGCCTCGACCCGGAGGCCCTCGTCGGTCCACTCGAATTCGACGCGCACCTCGTCGAGGGGCAGAGGATGGCACAGGGGAATCAGCCACCCCGTCTGCTTCGCGGCCTGAATCCCGGCCAGGCGGGCCGTCTCCAAGATCGGCCCCTTGGGGCTTCCCTCCGTCTGGAGGCGCCGCCGGGTCGATTCGCTCATGCGGACGTAACCTTCCGCCCAGGCGCGTCGGCGCGTCACGGGCTTGGCACTGACGTCGACCATCCGAACGCCCTGACCCGTCTCGTCCACGTGCGTCCACCGATTCATGGGTCTTTCCCGGCCCCCGGTCCCAGGTGCCAAGTACCCGGGACTCGGCGGTAGGGTTTAAGTCATCAGGACTGATGCCGTTGATAGGCCTGTTTCACGGCAATTCAGCAGTACGGCAGTAGGGAAGTGCGGCGGTACGGCAAGAGGACGGGACTCGTCCCTCCCCGCACTTCCATCGTGGGGCGAGTAAGATATTGCCCGACATGTTGGAGCAGGCCCCTCCGAACTTGGACGACGCGAAGTCCAATAGTCCTATGTTCGGCGAGTCCCCGCGGTTCCGCATCCAGATCACGGCCCTCCTGCCCGATTGCCTTACTGCCTGTTTCCCTACTCCTCGGACTTCGGGAAGAATTCGGCCAGCTTCTGGTAAGCCGGCGGGAAGGCCGGCGTGTACCGCAAAAAGACGGGAATCGGATATCGGACGCCGCCTCGGTACGTCCCTTCCAGGCCTTCCAGGACTTCGTCGATGCGGGTCGCCGGGATCGTGAAGGCCATCTCGTGGTCCTCGGCGTGACCGAAGATACGGTCCCCGTAGCAGGGCAGGATGACCTGACACTCCTGGGTCTGGATTGTGTGCACGACCTCGTCGGAGCAGTCCAGACGACCCGAAAAGCGGGACGTCAGGTAGCCGCCCCGCTTCCACAGGGCGGCCGTCACGAGGCGCAGGACCTGCCCGGGCGTCCCGAACACGAGGATGACGTCGGGCTCGAACTCGGCCCGGCGGAGGGGGGCGACGACGATGGCCTGGTACTGGCGGGTCGGCCAGCGAGCGACCATCGCCTCCGTGCGGGCCCCGGCTTCGGCCGTCTCCGTGTACATCCCCTCACAGCAGTGGCCCTGCCAGTAGTACGGCGGGGCCTCCTCAAATCCGAAGGCGACCGTCGTCAGGGGACAGGCGAGGTCGGCCCGGGTGAGGGCCAGCGTCCAGCCGTAGCGGCGGCTGATCCCGAAGGCTTGGCAGGTTGCGACCCGAATGCCCAGGTCCCGGGCGGGCCGTCGGGCCTTTTCAGGTAGGGCTTCTCCCGGGGGCCACATCCGAATCGCTAAGGGGAAGGTCGAGGGCCGGACGTGGAACTCGATGCGGTCGCACGCGTAGACGTTGCGTTCCAGCACGGACTCGGCGGCGGGCATGACGTCTTCCCGGCGGGGAATCTTATGGCGGCCCCAACGGGATTTGAACCCGTGTCGCCGGCTTGAAAGACCAGTGTCCTAGACCGGGCTAGACGATGGGGCCGCCGGCTGGACGTTCGTGTGCGTCTTTCGTAATATAGTCGGCTTCCCGACGGGCGTCAACGGCGCGCCCGTAGTTGACAGCGGCGGGGCAGAGCGCTAAATTACCCTGAACCGGAAGGTCGTTCAGTCTCCCACCCGCCTCAGTCAGACCGAATCCATCATCCATGCATGACTTTGTCATCAAACCTTAGGGTCGCGCAGACCCGGACCTGGGGGACGGGTCTGCATTTTCAGACGAGTCCATTCGGGCGAATCTCCCGGCGGCGGCCTCCAAAACTCCCAGGAGACCGAATGCGGTCTTGCGGGTGCGTCAAGCCGTTTTAGAATACAGCGCCTACGACGTGGGAGCGGTAGGCCGGTCGTCCCTACGCCTGGGGAGCGCTCCGGAGATCGCCTTTGTGGGGCGCTCGAATGCGGGTAAGTCGTCCGTCATCAACTGTTTGGTCGGACGCCGGCTGGCCCGTGTGAGCAAGCGGCCCGGTCATACGGCGGCCCTGCATTTCTACCGAATCGACGAACGCTGTTATTGGGTCGATTTCCCGGGCTACGGTTACGCCCAGCGCTCACGGGCCGAGCGGGACCGCTGGCGCCGACTGGCGGAAGGGTATCTGCGCCACCGACCTAACCTGCGGGGGGTCATCCTGATCATGGACAGCCGCCATGCGCCCACACCCCTGGATGAACTCCTGGTTCGATGGCTGGCCCCCCTCGGCTACCCGATCGTCGGGGTCTTGAATAAGGTCGACCTCCTCCGTCCGGCCGAACGTGCGGCTCTTCCCCAGCGGCTGGCCGCCTGGCCGGGGCGGGAGTCCCTGGTGGACGTTCTGCTCTTTTCGGCCCGCACGGGCGAAGGCCGACCTGCACTCCTGTCTTGGATTCAAAAACTCTGCTTTGAGGAGCCGCGATGAAATACCGATTGATTGCCCGCGAACTGGTCCTCCCCGACGGCACGCTCAACCTCTCCCGGCTTCGTCTCCTGGAGACCCGGGACCTGAAACAGTTTGCCGCCGAGCTGGGCCTGGAGGATGTCGACTCCAAGCCCAACTACGAACTGATCAACGAGATCATCCAGCGGCAGGTCGACCAGGGGAAGTGGATTTGCGCCGAGGGCGTGCTGGAAATCCTGGAAGGCAAGGGATACGGCTTCCTGCGATACGCCGCCAACAGCTACCTGGCCAGCCCCGACGACGTCTACGTCTCGCCGTCCCAGATCCGCAAGTTTAACCTCCGGACGGGCGACACCCTCTTTGGCATCGTCCGACCCCCAAAGGAAGACGAAAAGTACTATGCCCTCATCAAGGTCGAGTCCATCAATTACGACGACCCCGAGAGCATCCGCTACCGGGCCAAGTTCGAGGAACTGACGCCCATCCATCCCAACGAGCGGATTCGCCTGGAGACGGACCGGGGTGACCTATCGGGCCGGGTCATGGACCTCCTGACGCCCATCGGCAAGGGCCAGCGGGGTCTTATCGTCTCGGCCCCCCGGGCCGGGAAGACGATGCTCCTGCAGACGATCGCCAAGGCCTGCGTCCGGAATCACCCCGAGATCGTCCTGATCCTCCTCCTGATCGACGAGCGCCCCGAGGAAGTCACCGAGATGAAACGGGTCGTCCCCGAGGCCGAGGTCATCAGTTCGACCTTCGATGAGCCCCCGACCCGCCACGTCCAGGTCGTCGACATCGTCCTGGAGAAGGCCAAGCGCCTGGTCGAACAGCGGTACGACGTGGCTATCCTCCTGGACAGCCTGACACGCCTGACCCGGGCCAATAACGCCGTGACGCCGCCGAGCGGACGGGTCATGAGCGGCGGCATCGACGCCAACGCCTTTCAGCGGCCGAAGCGCTTCTTCGGGGCGGCTCGGAACATCGAGGAGGGCGGAAGCCTCACGATCATCGCCTCCTGCCTGATCGACACGGGCTCCCGGATGGACGACGTGATCTTCGAGGAGTTTAAGGGCACGGGGAATATGGAAATCCACCTCGACCGCCGTCTCGTCGACCGTCGTGTCTTCCCAGCCATCGACTTCCTGAAGTCCGGGACCCGCAAAGAAGAGCTCCTCCTGACGGAGGACGAGCTGAACGCCATCTGGCTCCTTCGTAAGTCCCTCAGCCAGTTGAACCCCCTGGACGCCATGGAGACGCTCATCAACCAACTGGCCAAGACCCGCAATAACGCCGAGTTCCTGGCCCTGATCCGGCGCCAGCTGGCCGGCCAGGTCCCGGCCGCCGGTTGATCCCGGGGAGTCCGGTCATGCTCGTTTCGACGAGGCCCGTCGGGACGGTCTGTCACTCTCCACCGGCCGTTCGCCGAACCGCCTCATAGACTTCTCGAACTTTCGGAGACACCAGGTCGGGCACGATGGCCTGAAGGCCCGGGGGCAGGGTCCGGACCCGTTGGAAGTACGCTTGCGCCTCCCGGAGAAGTCGTCGGTCCCGCCGGCCCTCCCAGAAGTACTGAGCCGTCAGACTGCATCCCAGCAGGAAGTAAGCGCCGTCGTCCAGCTCGTACGTCCGCTGGCTCTCGGCCAGGAGCCGCACGATGTCCCGATAAGCACCCCGTCGGTACAGTCGGACGGCCTGACGGAGGATCTCGACGGGTACGGCTGGTCGGACGGCTGGGGACGGCTCTATGGGAGGGGACGCCGTCGCCGGCGGGGGAGTCGGACTCGGCGACGGCTCGGGCGGTGGCTCCTTCGGAGATTCCGGTTCCGGCCTTCCGCAGGCCTTCTGGATACTCTGCCGGGTGGGTACAAACTGGAGATCGTATTCGGGATGGTCGGTCGGGACTTCGTTCATCTGGACCGAGGTCTCCAGCATCTGCCGGGCCCGCTCGCAGTCCCTCAGGGCCAGATAGGCCTTCGCCAGGTACAGGTACGGAAAGAAGTTGATCAGCTGGCCGCTGGGCGCGAGCCGGCGGGGTCCGGGCGGGGGTCCCTTCTGGAGGGCATTCATCAAGCTCTCAATGGCACCCCGGGGGTCGCCGTTTCGCAACTGCTTAAGGCCTAAGCCGTAGTAGAAATCCCACGACTGCTGAGCGACGGCGACGGTGGCTGTCCCCACACCGAAGACCCAAAGACCGAAGACGAACCCCAAGACCCGGCGAGCCCCTTCTCGCCTCATGGGGTCGCCTCCACCGTCATCGGGATCAGAAGCCGATTCCCGCCCCGCAGGACCTCGACCTGGACGAGCGTACCGGACGGCCGCTTCTGGAGGAGGGCCCGCAGGTCTTCCAGTTTACGGACCGGCTGACCGTCGAGACCGACCAAGACGTCGCCCTCCCGGAAGCCGGCCCGGGCGGCCTTCGAGTCCGGCGGTACCCGCAGGACCGTCACGCCCGTCTTGTCCGAATGGGGCAGGGGCCGGTCGGCGACCTCCATCCCGAAGACGAGGGCACTCCCCGTCGAGGGGGCAGTCTTCGACGGGCCGAGTTCATACCGCAGGCGGATCGTCGCCGCCTTGGCCGTTTCCAGCCACTCGGTCCCCGGACGGGCACCGCTGACGGCCAGTTCATACAGGTCCAGGGCCTCCGCCTTCCGGCCCATTTGCTCATACACCCGGGCCAGTTGGTAGTAGGCATCCACCCACCAGGGCGACATCCGGGTGACCAGCTCGAGCTCGCGGGCGACCTCTTCGTAAGCGCCGGCCTGGAGTCGGACCTGGGCGACCCGCCAGTGGTTTTCGGCCTCCGGCGTCAAGGGGAGAGGCTCCGTTCGCAGGGCCAGGGTCAAGACCCGCCGCTGGATGTCCCGAAGCTCGGGCGTCGTCGGATGGAGGTTGATATAGTCCGTGTAAGCCGTGATGGCCGGCACGGGCCGGTTCTTGCCGACGATGTCGGCGTACACGAGGAGCGCTTCGTCCAGTGTGGGGTCCATTTCTCGGGCGGCCATGACCTTGGACTCGTCGCCCGTCATTCGGGCCTCATTCAGCAGGGCCCGGGCGGCACCCCGAGTCCAGACGGCCCGGGCCTCGGCGGCCGAGTATGGAATCTCTAACGTGGCGTCCTGGCAGGTCAGCGTCACTCGGAAGGCATCCGGCGCCTTTTGATACCGCTGAAAGACGGCCGGTGCCAGGACGACCCGAGCCTGACCCGTCAGGTCCGTGTCCACCGCCGAGATCTCGACGCCGTCCAGGAAGACCCGCACGGGACCCGGCGAGACGGGCGTTGGCTCGATGGGCACGTCCCGACCCGTGTCCCGCCAGGGGGCCCGCTTTTCGGGAAGCGGCTTTTCGGCCCGCTCGGGTCGTCGGAGAAACGTCGTAGCAATGGACAGGCCGATCAGACCGGCACCCGCCGGTAGACCGTACTTGTAAATGCGGTCCATGGCCTGGGCGGCGTCCTGCGGCAGGTCCTTCACGTTCTGAACAATCAGCTTGGCGGCGACGGCTAAGACCAGACTCGTGATCCCCAAGTCCCGCATGGCCCGTTGCAGGGCACCCATCTTCCACCGACGGGTCACCTCGACGGGCTGAAACACTTCGGCCACCTGCTCGGGGGCGGTGGCGACCCGTTCACATCGGACGTCCAGGCCCTCCGGACCGGAGCCCACCCGGACCAGTCGGACGGACCCGACCCGGGCCCGCGTCAGGTCCAGGCGGAGCTCTTGACGGATGGGCGGTCCGGTCTCGACCCGGGTCACGCTACAGCCGACCATCATGGCGGTGGCCGCCAGACACCACCCACCGGCCAGCTTGCGGAAGCGAACCATGACATCCCTCCACAGAATAAGATGCAGGATGATGCAGACCCCGTGTGCGCGTTGGGCTCGGTCCTCGGTGCTCGGTCTCCGGCCCTCGGCCATGAAGGGATGAGGGGTGAGGGAGATACGACCTTCCCGCACCCTTTGTCCAGACCGGGGGCCGAGGACCGAAGGCCGGACACTGAATCCCCCCTAATTGCCGTACTGCCTGACTGCCCTCCTGCCCAACCCCCCTTTCGTCACCCATCACTCGTCACTCCCTGTTAGGGCACTTCCGGAAGGATGACCTCCCGCAGGTCGTATGTGAACCTCCGCGTCTGCCCGGCTTCCACAGAAACCTGAAACGTCACCGGCCGCTCCAGCCGGGGATGGCGGACTTGAATGGCGTATACGCCGGGCCGGATGTCGGGGATCCACAGGGGCGTGTAGCTCGGCTTCGAAAGCGGCGGCGTCCAGCCATCTGAGACACGCCGGATGCTCAGGACCTCCGCCCAGGGCAGGACGTTGAGAACCAGGACGCCCGGCGACTCTGGAGTTCCCGAGGCTTCCTGAACCTCGGGAGGCAGGGGCGCCGTCGGCGCCGGTCGAACGTCCGTCGGGGGCGGTACGCTCGCCGGCGGCGACGCGGGCGGAGCCGTCTCAGCCACTCCCGCCGGGGCGGCGGCCGGCGACCTCACGGCCTGAGGCGGGGCCAAAGCATGCCTGCGAAAGACCTGATAGATCATCCCGACTCCAAGGCTCAGCCCGGCGAGACTTGCCAATAGCCCAGCCCACCGGAGCCATGCCCGCCGGCCCCGGACCCGACCCGGCGCTTCCACGGCGATGGAGGCCTCGGAGGGCGTCGGCGTCCGACCCGGGACAAGCGCCGTTTCCGCCCCCGATATCGTCTCGGCCGCGCCGGGAGCGAACCCCAAAGCCGCCACCTGGGTCGTTTGGTCGTACCACTTGCCCAAACGCCGGAGGAGGTCCGAGAGGTCCTGCTCCATGGCGTAAGCCGAGGAATAGCGCGCTTCCGGGTCCTTCGCCAGGGCTCGGGCCAAAATCGTTCGGAGGTCCGAGTTGTACGGAAAGCCCGGGATATCCGGGATTTCGACCGGTTCGGGGGAAAGGATCTTGTAGAAGACCGTCATCGGGTGGTCGCCCTCAAAGGGTCGCTGGTAAAACAGCAGTTCGTACAGGACGACGCCGACGGCAAAGATATCGGTACGGCCGTCGAGCCGATCCCGCTCCCCCCGAACCTGCTCCGGTGCCATGTAGTGGGGCGTCCCGACCGTCAGGCCCGTTTGGGTCAGGGCCTGAACCCCCATCTTGGCAACGCCAAAGTCCATGACCTTCGGGACGCGTCCTTCCAGGAGGCGAATGTTGGAAGGCTTGATGTCCCGGTGGACGATTCCCCGGGCATGCGCGTACCCCAGGGCATTGCAAACCTGGCGAATGATGTCGAGCTTGTCGAAGATACTGAGGGGTGCCTTCCGACGGATGACGTCGTCCAGGTCCTCCCCCTCCAGGTACTCCATGACGATGTAGGGAACGCCGGCCTCCTCCCCCAGGTCGTGGATCGTCACGATGTTCGGGTGGCGCAAGTGGCCCGCCGCCTGGGCCTCCCGGACGAATCGCTCCTTCCAGTCCGGGTTCTGAGCCGCCTCCGGGAGGAGGACCTTAATGGCCACGTCCCGTCCGATGAGGGGGTCGTATGCGTGGTAGACCCGGCCCATTCCGCCCTGGCCGAGGAGGCGCCGAATTACATACTTTCCAATCCGTTCGGGGATGGCCCCGCCCTCCCGTCCGTCCATCGGCCGAGTCCTAACAGGCAAAGGTAGAATGCAGGATACAGGATGCAAGATGCAGGATGCAAGATACAGGATAGGGCCAAGACTATCCTGCATCCGAATAACGGCTCTGTTAGGGTTTAAAAGGTAATCAGGCAGTAGGGCAGTAAGGCAATAGGGCAATACGGCAACCAGGTACCGGGTATCGGATTCGGTGTCCGGCCTTCGGTCCTCGGCCCCCGGTCTGGACAAGGGATACAAGAAGGTTGTATCTCCCTTGCCCCTCATCCCTCCAT
>Ga0197143_1000326_pt1 | contig 55793 bp, 57 predicted proteins | sample GBS70_MetaG_FD_148603 | JGI IMG/M metagenome (GOLD analysis project Ga0197143, IMG submission 148603) | Sediment microbial communities from Great Boiling Springs, Gerlach, Nevada, United States - GBS 70_MetaG | ecosystem: Environmental > Aquatic > Thermal springs > Hot (42-90C) > Sediment... | reverse complement strand
TGAGGGGCCTCCGCCCTCCCTTGCGGCGCACCTGGAGATCCTGGCCAAGGTCGATGGGGAGAGGTTGCTGCCGAGCAAGGTGGACCTGAAGCCTCGCCCTAGGGTCGGGGGAGGGACGCGGCCCCGTCTTCCTGGGAGGGGAGGTTCGCCGTTTGGATGGAGATTCCTCACCCGGGCGAGGGGGTCCAACCGCGCTGGGGAGGTCCTGGGAACCTTCCTGTGGGGTGCCTCCTCTCTGTGAACTCTGCGCCCGGCGCATCTGCTCTTCGAGGTAACGATACCATTCGGACAGGCTGCGCATGCCAACTCACCCTGGAGAGGTTTTCTTGGGAAAACCTACCAGAAGCTTCGCCTTATCCCGGGGAATTCCTCTTGCGAAGGAGCGAGAAGGATTTCTCTTCGAACTGCTGGATGAGGCGAGGGACATCCCTCAGGAGAGCGGATGTCGTCTCTTGGATGAACTCCCGGAGGGCAGGGTCGATCTCGGAGGGCAAGTCCCCCTCGTCGAGGACACGGACGCTCCCTTCCGGCGTCAGGAGGATGTCCACGGCGAGGTCCCTCCAGGACAGCCGGTCCTCCCCGATCGCCGTGTGATCGGCCAAGTTGAAGTAGTAGGCGATGGTCGTGCCGTCCGGGTGGATCCAGTGGTAGAGGTTATACGGCCTGTCGGTCCAGAAGTAGCCAATGGTCACGGTCCCTGCAGGGAGGTGAACTCCCGCCACCTGCCCCGGTTTCTCCAGGACGTAGAGGAGGATCGCCCTCCCCTCCTCCTTTTCCAGGAGCGTGCACAGATACTCATACCGCTTCCTATCCAGGGTGTGTTTGATCTCCAGGAAGCGCATGGGCGGGGTGAGTTAAGTCACCCCGCCAAAATCCTGGAACGGATTTTGGCGGGGACCCCGACACGGAGGAAGCTCCAGTTGCTACGGTGTAGCATGGTTTCTGTCCGTTGACTTAATCCAGGGGAGGGAGGCCCTGAAGCGCCCGCAGGTACATGATCTGCCCCACATGGTAGCTGTCATGGGCGAGGAGGGGCGCGAGTTTCTCAGGGGCCTCCTCGTTGGAGCGCAGCGCCTTCAGGATCTCCTCGTGCGAGCGGAGGAACCGCGTGGCCGTTTCCCTCCAGGCCCCCTCGCTCGCATCCGCTGGCTCCTCCCAGTTCCGCCTCTCGATCTCCGCATCGTCAGGGGGTGCTCCGGCGAGCTCCCGGAGGAGGTACTCGCGCCAGAACAGGATGTGGTTCACGATCTGCCAGATGGAGTGCCGCTGGGGTGCTGGTTTCCACGCAGCCTGGCTGGCCGAAAGGCCTTCCAAGGCCTTCCCCCAGGGGACGTGCCAGAGACCTTCCCCCACAGCTTTTTCCCAGAGCTTAACCGCCGTCTCCCTGTCCACGCGCGCGGCCCCTGCGCAGACCTATAGGTGTCGCTTGCCGTTCCTGCTTCCCAGAAGGCAAACTTCACGGGGAAAGGCGCCTTTCCACAGACACACCGCTGGTCGGGGCGGCCGGACTTGAACCGGCGACCTCAGCGTCCCGAACGCTGCGCGCTCGCCAAGCTGCGCCACGCCCCGATGTCCTCCGTGCAATCAGCTTTCAGACCCGACCCTTCTCCGTCACCCTGAGACGGGGAAGGTTCCCGCTGCTCCGTTTGGGACAGAATTCCTGTCCGTGGATTGAGATGGCGGCTCTATTGTACCACTCCCGCGGAACTCCTGGCAACTCCACGGGGAACGGTCACCGCGTGCATGCGCTGCAACGTCCGCTACACGAGGGGCATCCCCGGGGTTGCCCTCGCACTGAACCAGGGCGTTCCCCCACGGCCCTGGAGGGTGCGGAGGCGTGGACGATCGTACGATGCCCAGGGGTTGCAGGCGGTGCGGGAGGGACCTCGTCGGCAAAACGCCCCAGGCGTTTGCGCGAGCTACGCCCAGCCACCGCTACAGAGAACAAGCGGATGAGGGCCTCCTCGAACGCAACCCCCTCTGCCCCGTCGACGAGGCTGAGCTGGACAGCCTTGTGGAGGCGCCCCATGGGCTTCCCGTTGATGAGGATGAAGGGAGCGGCATGTCCAGCACGAGCGCCGAGAGCCCGAAGGTCATCGAGGGAATTCACCCTGCATCCCTCACGGCGGGCTTTCAGGAGGCGTCTTGCCGTCTTGGGGCCGATCCCAGGGATGCGGAGGAGTTCCTCATACCCTGCGGTGTTGATCTCGACGGGGAAGCGCTCCGGGTGGTGGAGGGCCCAGACGAGCTTGGGGTCGAGGCTAGAGGCGAGGTTCCCCCGGCCATCGAAGACCAGCTCTTCGAACTGGAACCCGTACTTGCGCAGGAGCCAATCTGCCTGGTAGAGGCGGTGCTCGCGCAGGAGAGGGGTCGGCGGGTGTTCCTCGAGGGGGGTCTGGGGGACCGGCTGGAAGGCACTGTAGTACACGCGGCTCAGCCGGTACTCCCGGTACAGCCGGTCTGTAGCCGAGAGGATGTCGAAGTCCGACTCCCCCGCTGCACCGACCACGAACTGGGTCGTCTGGTCTGCCCGGATCCCTTCGCGACCGATGAGTGCAGCGATCTGACGTACGCCTGCCCACAGCTCCTCCCCGCGCTTCCGCCCGGCCAGGCGGCTCAAATGGCCAGGCGTGGGGGCCTCCAGGTTTATGGAGACGCGGTCAGCAAGCTGCATTGCGCGTTCGATGAGATCCGCACGCGCTCCCGGCATGATCTTGAGGTGGATATACCCCTGGAACCCGTACCGCTCCCGGAGGATCTCCACAGTCTGCACGAGCCGATCCTGAGTCTCATCGACCCCAACGATCCCCGAGCTGAGGAACAGGCCGACGACATGGCCCCGCCACACCATCTCCATGAATCCCCTGCTCAGCTCTTCGGGCTCCAGGAAATGCCGGCGGACCGGACGGCCTGCCCTGTTGTTGCAATAGAAGCAGTCGTACATGCAGGCATTGGTCTGGAGGATCCGAAGCATCCGGATGGTCCGCCCGTCGGGCAACTTCGTCGGATAGACCCACCGGTCGTAGGGAGCGCGCTGGCGGTGAAACCCCTCCCCGCAGGCGGTGCAGGTGTCGAACCGCGCTTCCTCTACGAGCGGTTGCATCTTCTCCAGCACGATCATGCTGGACTCAGTATAGCGAACTTATGTTTGGATTTCAAGAGGGAAATTTTCTTGTGGCCGTTGAAGCGATGAGGGAGAAGTCCAACCCTCAGGTTGCTGGTTCTTTCTCCCCTTCACCCTCTGGGGCGCTCTCCTGGGATGGTACAGTCGGGCTTCCCGTCTCAATCACCCGCCGCAACAGTTCCCCTGCCACATCCCCGATAGTCAGGTTCTCATGCTCCTGGCTCTTCAGGTAGTCCTTCACCTGCTGGCGTTCCTTCTCCCGCACGGCGCGCCAGATGCTCAGGATCATCCGCCTCTCCTCGGGACGGATCTCCGTGATGAGGGCCTCGACTGTCTGGCCCACTTGGACGAACTCTTCGATCTTGGGAACCCTGCGCTCAGCGAGTTCGGAGGCGGGGATGAACGCATCTAGGTCCTTGAGGCGCACGAACACGCCGGAGGGTGCGATCCGCACGACCTTCCCCTTGACGAGCTGCCCCACCCGGTAGCGGGTCTCCACGCCCTGCCATGGGTCGTCCAGGATCTGCTTGAGTCCGAGGGAGATCTTGCCGTTCTCCCGGTCCACCTTGAGGACGTAGACATTGAGCTTCTGCTTTCGCCGCACGACCTCGGAGGGATGCTTGATATAGGTCCAGGACATCTCGCTGATGGGGAGCAGGCCGTCCACCCCCCCGAGGTCGATGAAGGCCCCGAAGTCGGTGATGCGCTTCACGACCCCTTCCACGACCTGCCCCTCCTGGAGGGTCGAGAAGATCTCCTCGCGCCGCCTCGCCCGCTCCTCCTCTACCGCCTGCTTGTGGGAGAGGATCACCCGGTTCTTCGCACGGTCCACCTCAATGACCTTCAGAGGGATGGACTGCCCGACGAACCACTCGAACCGACGTCCCTTGGCCTGGGTGAGGTCCACGTGGGATCCGGGGACGAACCCCCGCACGCCCAGATCCACCACCAGCCCGCCTTTTACCCTGTCCACCACCATAGCATGGATGATCTTGCCCGTCTCGTAGGCGTCCAGGATCCTCTCCCAGGCGCGCAGGAAATCCGCCTTCCGCTTGCTCAGGATGATGTGACCCTCCTCCCCCTCGACACGCATCACGTACACGTCGATCTTGTCCCCCACGTTGACCTCGGCGAAGGCCTCCCGGTTCTGGGCCACCTCCCGGGGAGGGATGATCCCCTCCGACTTCGCCCCGACGTCCACGAGGACCCCCTCGCTGTCGACCCGGACGACTGTCCCCTGGACGATCTGCCGCTCCTGCAGGGTTGGGATGGCTTCCGAAAGGTCGATCTTCTCCTCGGTCATCTCTGGCTACCACCTTTCTCCAAAGATCCAACGTTGGAAAAGTGGAGTCGCGCTCCGTTACCTCCAATGGCCAGACAAAACTTCTTTATTCGGCACCCCCCTCCCATTTCCTCCCTGCGCTCAGGTTTTTAAGATCACCTTGAGCGCGTCCCCCCGGTCAAACAGGAGGTACCCGTGGGGGGCCTCCTCCAGGGGGAGGGTGTGGGTGACGAGGGAGGAGGGGTCGAGCCGGCCATGGAGGATCATGGCCAGGGCCTCCTCCATGTGCGCGTGGACGTTGGCCAAACCGTGGCGAACCGTCAGCCCCTTGAGAAACGCCTCCCGGATGGGGAAGGGGAAGGTCTCCTCTGCGAACACCCCAATGACGGCAAGGACCCCGCCTGGGCGGACAAGGCGAATGGCAAGGGCGAGCGCCGCCTCTGTGCCAACGGCTTCGATGGCCACGTCCGCCCCCCGGCCCCCGGTCAACCGGTTGACCACGGCGGAGGGGTCCTCCCGGTCAACGTTGATGGGGATGCAACCGATGCGTTCCGCGAACGCGAGGCGAGAAGGGATGCGATCTACGGCCACGACCCTGCTAGCCCCATAGGCGTACGCCACCATCTGCGTGAGGAGCCCGACCGGGCCACACCCCACCACGGCCACAACATCCCCAGGGTGGATCTCCCCGATCTCCGCAGCGAAGAACGCCGTGCCCAGGGTATCTCCAACGAACACCGCTTGCTCATCGGTGACCTCTGGCGGAACGAGGAAGAGCGTTGTGTCGGCGAGGGGAATCCTGGCGTACTCCGCCTGGGTCCCCTGGAGGTTCCCGAAGAACAGCCCATATCCGAAGATCATGCTGTTCTCGCAGTGGGTGTACAGGCGCCTGCGGCAGTACCAGCACGCGCCGCAGGCGGTCCGGAACGCTCCCCCCACCCTGTCCCCCTTCTTGAACCTCTGGACAGCAGGACCTCGGTCTTCGACGACCCCCACGTACTCGTGGCCGATCACCGTCCCCGGAAGGATCCCTGGGATCCGCCCCCGGTAAATGTGCAGGTCGGACCCGCAGATGGCCGAGGTCGTGATCCGGATGACCACATCCTGGGGATCCACCAGACGCGGCGGTTCCACCTTCTCCACACGGACATCCTTTGGGGCGTGCCAGGTCAGCGCCTTCATGGTCCTCACCGCTCATCGGGGAACTCTGTGGGGACAGCTCTCGCAGCCTCTACCAGCTCCTGGGCCCCCCGGGCGAACCGGACGATCACCCCGATGTCCCCCTGCAGGCGGAGGCGGCCGAGTACAATGGCCCGGATGGGATCCAGCTCCTTGTTGAGGATCTGCTTCCACGTATAGAAATCCCCTGAGACCACGTAGGGGGCCTTCTGTCCCTCCTCCCCCCGGACGATGGACGCCCCCCTGCACTCTCCATGGTAGAGGTCGAGCCAGATCCCCCGGTCCTCAGGGTAACCAAGCTCCTCCGACCTCGTGAGGACCAGCACGAGGGGCCACTCCCACTCAGCCGCGGCTTCCCGGTAGGCAGCGCTGCGGTTGATCTCCTCACAGAACCTGGCAACCCACTCTTCGCTGAAGAACCTGTACCTTTCCACCGCATCTCCCCCCTCCGTTCTTGCAAGGAAAAATCCATACTCTCCCTTAGCGTCCGGAGCTTTCCCGTGCGTCTGGGTGACTTAGAGATTCCAGTGGGCGAGGAGCACCTTCCGGACCTGTCGGACGCGCTCGCGGATGTGCCAGTAGGGGACCTCCCTGGCGCCCGCGCGTTCCTCCTCGACCCCGAGGGACTCCCCTGAGAATGCCTCCATGGTTGCCAGGGCCGAGGACACCAGGCCGTCCAGGTCGTACCCCCCTTCCAGGACCGCTACGACCCTCCCCCCGGCCCAACGGTCGGCGACCTCCCGGACCCAGGCCGCGAACGAACGGAACCCCCATGCTGTCACCAGCATCCTCCCCAGCGGGTCCCGATAGTGAGGATCGTACCCTGCCGAGACCAGAACGAGCTGGGGCTTGAACGCATCCCCGAGGGGGAGGACCACTTCCTCGAACACGTGGCGATAGCCCTCGTCCCCCGTCCCTTCCGGAAGGGGGATGTTCACGGTAAACCCCTCCCCATCCCCGCTCCCCACCTCCTCGACGTGGCCAGTGCCCGGGTACCAGTTCTCCTGGTGGGTGGAGAGGTAGAGCACCGAACGGTCCGCGTAGAAGATCTCCTGGGTCCCGTTCCCGTGGTGGACATCCCAATCGATCAGGAAGATCCGCTCGAGGCCGTACTGCGCTCGGGCGAACACCGCGGCCACGGCGACGTTGTTGAAGAGACAGAATCCCATCGCCCGGTCCGGGAGCGCGTGATGGCCGGGAGGCCGGACGAGGGCGATCGCGTACCGGGCCCTCCCCTCCATGACTTGCCGGACAGCCTCCACCGCGCCTCCGGCGGCGAGGAGGGCAACGTCATAGGACCTGGGCGAAACGGCGGTGTCCGGGTCGAGCATCCCGCCGCCCGCGCGGGCAACCTGCTCCACGAGGTGGATGTATCCGGGGCGATGGACCTGTTCCAGGAGATCCGCGTGGACTGGCTGCGGGTTGAAGACGGGGAACCTTGTGGAGAGGCCCCGTTCCTGCAACACCTGTCGAATCGTCTGGAGCCTTTGGGGCCGTTCGGGATGGCCAGGAGGGGTGACGTGCTGATCGTACTCCTCACAGGTCACGAGCGCGAGGGACATCCGCTCCTACCTCCCTCCTCCTCTCCGCGCGGCGACCTGGACACCCTTGCGGATGCGGGAGATGGCGCGGGCGGGGCCGTCTGGGGACCCGAAGATCGCCGACGCGGCGACCACAATCCTTGCCCCTGCCTCCACCGCGAGGGGGGCGGTGGCCTCGTTGAGGCCGCCGTCCACCTCGATCGCGACAGGGAGGCCGCGGGAGGCGATCCGGTCCTGCAACCACTGGATCTTCGGCAGGACCTGCGGGAGGAACTCCTGCCCGCTGAAACCTGGGTTGACGGTCATCACCAGGACCGCGTCGACCTCCTCGAGGACCCACTCCACCATCTGGGGCGGGGTCGCAGGGTTGAGGGCCACGCAGGGGGAGACGCCGAGCGCTTGGATCGCCCGGAGGGTCCGATGGAGGTGCGGACTGGCCTCCACGTGCACGGAGATCATGTCCGCGCCCGCCCGGGCAAAGCTCTCGAGGTGGCGTTCCGGCTCGACGACCATGAGGTGGACGTCCAAGGGAAGGCGGGTGGAACGGCGAACTGCCTCGACGACCACCGGGCCGAAGGTGAGGTTGGGGACGAACCGGCCGTCCATGACATCGATGTGGATCAGGTCGGCGCCCCCCTCCTCGACAGCCTTGACCTCTTCCCCGAGCCGGCTCAGGTCTGCGGCGAGGATGGAGGCGGCGATCCTCACACCCCCGGAGCTTGCGAGGAAATTCCGATCCACCCTGCTCATTGCGGCCGGATCTCCTGGAAGAGAGTGTTGTCGATGTACACCTGGATCACCGTGTACCCGCTGCTGAGGATGACTTCATCGATCCGGTCCCCTGGAGCATGTACCCCGCGGTAGACCTCTTTCGGCCCTTGGTCATCGACGACCACAATGCGGACCTCCTGCTGGGGCGGCCCCGGGGGGACGACCATCTGGAGTTGGGTCCTCCGCTCACTCCCCTGGCTCGGGAGGGGTTGCGCGCTGACCCCCGGGGAAGGCGGAACGGGGATAAGGACCACGATGGAGACCTGGGCCGCCGGGGGAACCCGCGTTCCAGGGGAAGGGGACTGGCTCTCGATCCTCTCTGCCTGGAGGCCCGGAGAGGGCTTCCGTTGCACCTCCCCCAGGGAGAGGCCTGCCTGTCGGAGGAGCCCTTCGGCCTCCTGGACGGTCTTCCCGACGAGGGAGGGGACCTCCACGAGCTGCGGGCCCTTGCTGACCACCAGGGAGACGCTGCTCCCCCTCTCTACGCGGACTCCAGGCTGGGGCTCCTGGTTGATGACCGTTCCTGGCTTCGCCTCAGGGTGGAAGACCTCGCGCACCGCGCCAGCGCGGAGCCTCGCCTGCTCCAGGAGGAGCCTGGCCTCCTCCAGCTCCCTCCCGACCACGTTGGGGACCTGGATCAACTCGGGGCCAAGGCTGACCACAACGTTTACGGTGCGCCCCTCCTTGACCCGGCGCTCCGGGGGAGGGTCCTGGCTGATGATCGCTCCCGCGGGGACGGTGTCGCTGTAGGCCTCCTGGACAACTTGGAGGGCGAGGTTCGCCCGCTGCACCATGGCTTGCGCCTCCACGAGGGAGAGGTTCTGCAGGTCGGGCACGAGGACCTCCGGGACGTTGAGGTAGTCGGTCAGCGCCTGCCACCCGGCCCAGCTCGCCAGGAGGGTGGCGAGGAGGAGCGCAGCGACCCAGTACGCCGCCCTCCTGCGCGGTCGGCCCTCCTGCCTTGCCGCGGGGAGGACGAGGGTCCGGGTCTCTTCGTCCTCTTGGGCGGGCACCTCCTCCACCCTCCACCTCTCACTCTCACGCAGGAGGTCCTGGCGCATCTCCGCCGCCGATCGATACCGCCGTCGCGGGTCCTTCACCAGGGCCCGGAGGATGACTCCCTCCAGCCACTCGGGGATCCCAGGGTTCAGGAGGGAAGGCGGCGGAGGAGGCTCATGGAGGTGTTTGAGGGCAACGGCAATGGGATTCTCCCCCTCAAACGGCAACCTGCCCGTGACCATCTCGAAGAGGAGGATCCCAAGGGAATAGAGGTCGGCGGCTTGGTCCACAGGGGCGCCCCGCGCTTGCTCCGGGCTGAGGTAGTGGATGGTCCCGAGCATCTCGCCCGTCTGGGTGATCGACGCGGATGCCAGGGCCCTGGCGATCCCAAAGTCGGCCACTTTCACTTTCCCTTCAGGGGTGACGAGGATGTTCTGGGGTTTGATGTCCCGGTGGACGATCCCGTGGCTGTGCGCATACTCGAGGACGTCGCAGACCTGTACGGCAATGGCCACGGCCTCATCGGGGGAGAGCCAGCCGCGCCGGCGGAGGAGGCGTTTGAGGTCCTCCCCCGGGACATACTCCATCACGATGTATTGGATCTCCCCCTCCTCCCCACGGTCCAGGATCCGCACCATATGGGGATGGGTGAGCTGGGAGATCGCGTTGGCCTCCCTAGCGAACCGCTCGATGAACTCGGCATTCCTGCTCAGGTGAGGGCGGAGGATCTTGATGGCGACCGTGGCCCCATCGGGCAAGCGCCGGCCTCTGTACACGGTGGCCATTCCGCCCTCGCCGATCCACTCCTCGACTTCGTACTTCCCTCCAAGGGTAAGGCCGGTGACGATCTCCATACACCTGCTCCGCTGGATCCGAAATGGCTCGGCAGGAGCCTCGCCCTCCCAGAACGGCAGGAGCCTCGCCCTCCCAGAACGGCAGGAGCCCTCACGAACCCTATTCCCTACTTCCCCCCGAGAACCCTTTAGATCCCCCACCAAAACCCGGGCAAGGGTTTTGGTCAGGTAGAGCAGGCCAGAATTCATGGTTCTAGACGGGGTTCCAACAAAACGCGAAGCGTTTTGTTGGGTGCTCTTAGGCCAAGACCATCCGAGCGATGAAGAACCCGTCTGTCCCGTGGAGGTGAGGGTAGAGGAAGATCCTCCCCTGCCTGACCATATCCCCCTGGCCCTCCTGGAGGGGGAAGGGGAGGTGCGGAGTGAGATCGACGGGGGAGAAGCCCGGGAATCTCCGCAGGAACAGGCCGATGACCTCCTCGGTCTCCTCGGGCTCGAGGGTGCAGACGCTGTACACCAGGACTCCTCCCGGCTTGAGTGCGCCTGCCACGCCCTCAAGGAGCTCCACCTGGAGCTTCTGCAACTCGCGGAGGTCTTCGGGCCGCACCCTCCACTTCACCTCCGGACGGCGCCGGACGACCCCGAGGCCGGAGCAAGGCGCATCCACCAGGACACCATCTGCCATGCCAGGGAAGCGCTTCCCCGCACCCCGGGCGTCCAGGTGGTGCGCTTCCACAATCTCGATTCCCAGCCGTGCGCAATGGCGGGAGAGCGCCTGGAGCTTCCCGGGATGGATGTCCAGGGCCAGGATCCTCCCTTCGTTCCGCATCCACTCGCCGATGTGCGTGGTCTTCCCTCCTGGAGCGGCACAGGCGTCGATCACCACCCAACCGGGAGAAGGGTTGAGGGCGTGGACCACCGCCATCGCCCCCTCGTCCTGGAAGGAGACGAGCCCCTCTTCGAACAACCTCTGCCGTTCCCCCACAGGGCCGCCGTGCACGCGCACCGCCTCATTGAGGTAGGGACTAGCCTCCGCTTGGACGCCGGCTCCCTGGAGCCGGGAGAGCACCTCCTGCCGCGTCGTCCGGAGGAGGTTGACGCGAAGGCAGGTTGGGGGCGTTCTGTTGTTCGCTTCGCACAGCGCCCGCGCCCCCTCGAACCCGAACCTCTCCACCCACCTGCGGGTGAGCCAGGAGGGGTGGGAATAGGCGATGGAGAGGTACTCGGCCGGATCCTCATCCACAGGCGGGAGGGGAGGCTCCCCCTCCAAGCTCAACCGCCGGAGGACCGCGTTCACCAGGGAAGCCGTCCCAGCGTGCCCGACTTGTTTCGCCAAGTCCACGCTCGTGGAGACGGCCACTGGCTTGGGGACGCGGGAGAGGAAGAGGATCTGGTAGGCGCCCAGCCGGAGGATCGACTGGATCAACGGGGGGAGGGATTCCAGGGGATGCCGCAGGAAGTGGCGCAAAGCCCGGTCCAAACGCAAGCGGTGGCGGAGCGTCCCGAGGACCAGCTCGCTGGCGAGGCCCCGCTCCTCCTCATCCAGGCGTTCCCCTGCCCGCTGGAGGAGGACATTGCTGAAGGCTCTCCCTTCTTCGACCCTGGTCAGGACTTCCAGGGCGACCCTGCGGGCCTGACCCCTCGAGGAGGGGAGATCCCGGCCTTGGCCGCTGTTCATGTACCGCCTTCCTGGATCAATCGCTCTGCCTGCGGATGAGGATCAGGCGGAGGAGTTCGAAGATCGCCATGGTGGCAGCAGCGACGTAGGTGAGAGCTGCAGCGTCCAGGACCTCCTTCACCGCGCGCGCCTCCTGGGGAGCGACGAAGCCTTGTCCCTGGAGGACCTGCAACGCCCGCGCGCTGGCGTTGAACTCCACAGGGAGGGTGACCAGGGTGAACGCCACAGCGCCCGTGAACAAGAGGATCCCCAGGTCCATGAGGAAGGTGCTCCCGCCGAAGAGCAGCCCCAGGATGAACAGCCAAAGGCCTGCCTGGGAACCGAAGGTGGCCACAGGGACCATCGCCGATCTGACTCCGAGCCACAGGTACCCCTCAGCGTGCTGCAAAGCGTGGCCAGCCTCGTGCGCAGCCACTCCCAGCGCGGACAGGGAGTTGCTCCCGTAGACCTGGGGGGAGAGGCGCAGGACCCGTGTCCGGGGGTCGTAGTGGTCGCTGAGGATCCCCTGCACAGGCTCTACCCGCACATCATGGAGTCCAAAGCGGCTCAGGATCTCCTGTGCGACCCGGGCCCCAGTATACCCGGAGGCCGCGCGAACCCGTGCATACTTATTGAACGCAGACTGCACCCTGAACTGGGCGTACAGCGCAAGGATCAAGGCAGGGATGACCAGCCACCCATACGGACCCCAAAAGAACATCGGAGAACACCTCCTCCCCAATTTTAGTGGGAAGGGAGCCCGATGGCAACAGGTTACATCCACACCTCTCCCCTCTGAACCCGGTACCCGCGGAGGAACTCCTCCATCGTCATCCGACGCCGACCGGCTGGCTGGACCTCCAGGACCCGGACCCCTCCTTCCCCCGCTGCAACGACGATGCTCTCCCGCCCTACGGCGACGACCTCGCCGGGACGTCCCATGAGGCCCGGCTCCGGGGTGGCCCGCCAGATCTTCAGGAGGTCTCCTCCCCTGAAGGTGTAGGCTGTGGGCCACGGGTCCATGGCACGGACGAGGCGGCAGATCCACTCCCCCGGACGGGTCCAGTCGATCCTCCCGTCCTCCTTGACGAGCTTGCGGGTCGTGGTCGCCTTGGCAGGATCCTGGGGAATCCGAGGAGCCTTTCCCTCCCGGATCAGTGCGATCGCCTCCAGGAGCGCGCGCGCGCCCAACTGGGCAAGCTTCTCCTCCAGGGTCCGCGCTGTGTCCTCAGGATCGATGGGGATCCGCTGCTGCAGGAGGATGTCCCCCGCATCCATCTCCTCGGACAGGTACATGATCGTGACCCCCGTTTCGGTGTCCCCGCAGAGGATGGCGAAGGGGATGGGCGAAGGGCCTCGATGTCTTGGGAGGAGGGAGGGGTGGACGTTGATCGTCCCCAGCGGGGGGAGCTGGAAGATCTCTGGGGGGATAATCCGGCCGTAGGCCACGACCGTGATGAGATCTGGCTTCCGCTCCTGGACCCACGAGACCACTTCAGGGTCCTTCAACCGTTGGGGCTGGAGGAGGGGAATCCCGCGCTCCCTCGCTGCCTCCGCCACAGGGGGCGGGCTCAGACGCTGCCCCCGCCCCTTGGGACGGTCCGGCTGGGAGACGATCCCCACGACTTCCGATTCCCTGCACAGGGCCTCCAGGGAAGGGAGGGCGAACTCAGGAGTGCCCATGAAGAGGACGCGCATGTCCCGTCAGGAAAGAGCCTCTACCTTCTCCGTGATCGTCCGGATCTTGCTGGGATCGTCGACACGATCCGTGATGAGGATCCCGTCGAGGTGATCGATCTCGTGCTGCAGGACCCTGGCCAGCAGCCCCTCGGCGTCCACGGTGACGCGTCTCCCCCGCCTGTTGAGGGCCCGCACGCGCACCCTGAAAGCCCTTCTGACCTCGGCCAGGATCCCGGGGATCGAAAGGCATCCCTCCTCACCCACTTCCTCCCCCTCCGCAGCAACGATCTCCGGATTGACCAGGGCAAGGAGGCGGTCTCCCACCTCGGCCACGATCACCCGCACGCCCTCCCCGACCTGGGGGGCGGCGAGGCCCAGGCCGTGGTTGGCGCGCATGGTCTCCACCATCGCATCGATCAATTGCTGGATCCTAGGCGTAACGGAACGTACAGCCTTCGCCTTCCTCCGGAGGATCGCAGCTTTCGGACTGTCCACGGTGATGATGTCGAGGATCTTCATACGACCTTCTTCCACCTTAGCACAGGAGGACGCCCCCTGCAAACGCTCGTGGACGGTCCCGCTCTGGAGCTGGAAGCTACAGCATCTCCATCGGATCGACGTCCACAGAGATCCGGGTCCCTGCCGGCCACTTCTCCCCCTCCACCGCGGCCTCCACGAGCGGCTTCACCGCTTGCGGCTCGGCGACCTTGCACAGGATCTGCCACCGGGACTGGCCTCGAATCCTGGGAATAGGTGCCGGAGCAGGACCGAGCGCCTCCAGGCCGTCTCCCCGGAGGCGCGCGGCAAGCCTTCCCGCAACCTCGCCTGCCACCTCCCCGGAAGGGTGGGTGACTACGAGGTTGATGAGTCGCACAAACGGCGGGTAGCGCAGGATCTGGCGCAAGCGGATCTCCTCGCGGTAGAACCACTCGTAGTCCAGCGTCCGCGCGGCTTCCACGACGAAGTGCTGAGGGTTGTAGGTCTGGATTACGACCCTCCCAGGGAGGCCCTCCTTCCCCACCTTCCGCGCGAGCTGCATCAGGTGCTGGAAGGCGCGCTCTGCAGCCCGGAAGTCCGGAAGGCCGAGGTCTTGGTCGAGGGAGATCATCGCGACGACACTGGCCCCGGTGAGCCCAGGGATCCCCAGGATCATCTGGGTCCCCACGAGGATCTGGATCTCCCCCCTGTGGAAGGCCTCACGGATCGCTTGCAGGCCAGATGCGCTCGACACCGTATCGCGGTCGACCCTGGCCACCCTCGAAGTAGGGAACCGGCTCCGTACCTCCCTCTCCACGCGCTGCGTCCCTACCCCCAGGAGGCGGAGATGGAAACCACCGCAGCGAGGGCAGCTCGCCGGGGCCGGCAGGGAGAGGTTGCAGGTGTGGCATCTCAGGACCCTTCGCCTCGAGGCGTTCCCTGAATGCGTGCCGGTCCCCTCCTCCCCCTGTCCACGGGGAGAGCTCCCAGCGTGGTAGGCTACAGCCACCCCGCAGCGGGGGCACTGGAGGACGTGTCCGCACTCGTGGCAGAGGAGGGAGGTAGCGTACCCACGGCGGTTGACGTACAGGATTGCCTGCTCACCCCTCCGGAGGCTCTCCTCGATGGCATCCTGGAGGAGACCGCTCAGGATCCACTCCCGTCGGCCCACCGCCGTCCCCCTCAGATCCACCACGGAGACCTCTGGGAACGGTGTCCCCGTAATCTTCGTGGGCAGGAAGAGGAGGCGCAGCTCTCCTTGCTGGGCCCTGTAGAAGCTCTCCACGGAGGGCGTGGAGCTCGCCAGGACCACTGTGGCACCAGAGATGCGGCCCCGCGCCAAAGCCACCTCGCGGGCATGGTACCGGGGGCTCTTCTCCTGCTTGTATGAGGGATCGTGCTCCTCATCCACGACCACGAGCCCGAGGTCCGGGACGGCAGCAAACACCGCAGACCGGGCTCCGACCACCACATCCACTTCCCCGGCTCGGATCCGCCGCCACTGCGTATAGCGCTCCCCAGCGCTGAGCCCGCTGTGGAAAACAGCCACCCTGTCCCCCAGGATCCGGCGGAACCGCTCGGCCAGTTGCGGCGTGAGGGAGATCTCCGGGACGAGGACGATGGACCGGCGGCCGGATCGCCTCGCCAGGTCGATAGCCTGGAGACACACCTCGGTCTTCCCGCTCTCCACGGTGCCGAACAGCAGGAACCGGTCTCCTCTCCCCTTGGCGACGCTTTCCCCGATGGCGTAGAGGGCTCCCTGCTGGTCGGGGTTCAGCGCCACGAGGGGTACCGGAGGAGGGGATGGTTCAGGGAGGGAAAGCTCTGCCCCGATGGGATGGTAGGAGATCTCGCGCTCCTCCACCGCCACAAGGCCCTTCTCGCGGAGCCGCTCGATGGTCTTGCCGTCGGTCCTGGCGATGCGCGCGAGTTCAGATCGCGGGAGGGAGGTTCTCTCCCCGAGCACCTCCAGTGCCCGCGCCTGACGAGGGGCACTCCCCTTGAGCTCCCCGGCGATCTCCCTGGCGGCCGTGTCGGGGATGACGAGGCGGACCCAGACCTCCTTGCGGGGTCTAGCCTTCGGGGGCATGATCGCGGGGAGCACCTGCAGGACTCCTCGTCGCTCCAGCGCGCGCAGGATCTCCCGGAGGTCGTCGAACCCGGTGGCACGGCGCAGGGCCGGGATTTCGATCTCCCGCGCACGAGCGACGAGGTCCAGAACACGGAGCTGGCGGATCGCCCTCGCCTTGGAGAGCTCCCTCCTGACGTCCTCGAGCGCTTGCCTCGCGGTCCCGATCCGGACGCGCTCGGAGTAGCGAACCTCCATTTCGGGAGGGACCACGGCATGGAGGGCCTCCTGAAGGGGGGCGAAATAGGTCCCTGCGATCCAGCGCGCCAGCTCCAAGAGGCTCTCGTCGAATGCCGGCTCCCCTTCCACGACGGCGAGGATCGGCCGGATCTCGGGCGCCTCGGCGTGGTCCCTCAGCCCGACGACAACCCCTGTGACCCGCCTCCCCCTGAGGGGGATGAGGACGCGGGCACCGAGCTGGACCCCCCCGGCGAGGTCCTCGGGGACGGCGTAGGTGAGCGGTGCACGCAGCCTGCGCACCGCCACCTCCGGGACGACCTCAGCATAGCATCCAGGTGTGCGGGAGGTCATCGTGGCCATCCACTCCGGATCATGTCCCACCGTAGCGAATGGAACGGGTGACTTAAGGTGTGTTCAACGCTTGGCAGAACCGCCGGAGGGCGCAACGTCGGTTAGGATCTTCCGGACCGCCTCTACGATCACCTCGGGCTCCGAAAGGCGCCCGATCCCTTCCTTGCCCGAAGCCAGGCGCCCGTACTCCGGCCCCACGAACCGGTACCCCCTCTCTTTCAGGCGGGCGATGTTCTCCTGGACCGCCTGGGAGGTGTACATGAGGTCGCTCATGGCGGGAGCAATGAGGATGGGGGCGCGCGTGGCCAGGGCAGTCGCGGTCACCACGTCGTCGGCGAGGCCACAAGCGAGCCGTCCGATGACATGCGCCGTTGCAGGGGCGATGAGGAAGAGGTCTGCCTGCTCCCCCAGGGCGACGTGGGGTTCGTCCCAGGGGTTCTCCGGGTCCCACATGTCCGTGATCACAGGGTTCTGGGAGAGCACCCGGAAGGTGAGGGGTCCGATGAACCGCGTGGCTGCCTGGGTCATGAGAACGTGCACCTCCGCCCCCATGCGGCGGAGGGTGCTCACCACCTCAGCGACCTTGTACGCTGCGATCCCACCGCAGACGCCAACCAGGATGCGTTTCCCATCAAGGCCGCCCTCCATGAGGACCCTCCTTGTGCCGCAGCGTTCTCGTCAGGTGGATCAGCGTCTCGACGATCGCCTCCGGTGGCCAGCGGCTGGAGTCCAAGATCAGGTCGTAGGGCGACAGGTCGTCCAGATCGATCCCGTAGATCTCCTGGTAGCGCTTCCGCTCGCTCGCCTCCCTCGCGAGCATCTCCTGGAGGGCCTGCTCCCGACTCTTCCCCTCCCTCTGCGCGACCCGGTCGGCCCGTACCGCCAGGGGCGCCCGTAACCAGACTTTCAGGTCGGCATCCACCATCCACCCACAGAGGCGGCTCTCCACCACGGCATCCCCAGCCTTCGCCATCTCAGATTGGAGGTGGTCGATCTCCCGGTCGATGGAGTGGTCTTCCTCGGCCATGTGGGAGATCTCCAGGAGGCTCACTCCCTTCCTACGCGCCATCTCCCGCAGGACCTCTCCAGCGGAAATGTGTCGGAACCCTAGCCGTTCTGCCAGGAGAGAGGCAACTGTGGACTTCCCCGTCGCGATCAGCCCACCGATGGCAATGATCATGGGAGGGCTATTCCTCCGGCTCTTCCACAGGCTCCTTCGCAGCAAACCGGTGGGCGACCGTCTCGGGCTGGACTGCGGAGAGGATCACGTGCCCGCTGTCCGTAACCACCACTGCCCGCGTCCGGCGGCCATAGGTGGCATCGATGAGGGTCCCCCGCTCGCGGGCCTCCTGGATGATCCGCTTGATAGGGGCGGAGTCAGGGCTCACGATGGCGATGATCCTGTTGGCAGCCACAATGTTCCCGAACCCGATGTTGATCAGCCTGGTGTCCATCTCGGTTCCTCCAATGCCAGGCTTTAGCTTCCGCCGCTTCCCCATAGGCTCCAAGGCTCACTCAATGTTCTGCACCTGCTCGCGCAGGCTCTCCAACTCGCTCTTCATGGAGATGACCCTGTGGGAGATCTCCAGATCGTTGGCCTTCGCCCCGATGGTGTTGACCTCCCGGAACAGCTCCTGGAGGATGAAGTCGAGCTTCCGCCCCACGGCCCCCGTGGCCTCCTGGATGGTCTGCCGGAGCTGGGACAGGTGACTGCGGATGCGGACGAGCTCCTCGGAGATGTCGCTCCGTTCCGCGAACAGCATCGCCTCCATGGCCAGCCTCCCCTCGTCCACAGGGACCTCCCTCAGGAGCTCGGAAACGCGCCGCCGCAGCCGGGCCGCGTACTCCTCCACCACCGCGGGGGCGCGTCGGGAGATCGCCTCGGCCTCCTCCGCGAGGACCTCGATCCGCTGCAGAAGATCCTGGGCAAGCCTCGCACCCTCCTCCTCCCGCATCTGAACAAAAAGACCGAGCGCCTTCCCCAGCGCCGTTGAGATGGCTGGCCAGAGGGCCTCGGCATCCTGGCGGTCTTCCTCGAGCCGGATCACCCCGGGAAGGGACGCTACCATGGCCAAGTCGATCGTCCCTTCCAGGCCTAGCGTCCTCGCCAGCTCCCCGAGCGCCCGGACATAGCTGGCGGCAAGGTCGACGTCCGCCCTGAACGCCTCGGGGCGCTTGGAGGCTTCGTCCTTCATTATAACGATCTCCACCCTCCCCCGCAACACCTTGGCCATGACGGCCCCACGCACCCGCTCCTCCAGCGAGGCGAGGTCCTTGGGGAGCCGCACGGTGATGTCGGCATAGCGGTGGTTTACTCCCCGGATCTCCACCACGACCTTGCCCTCCGGGATCGGGGCCTCCCCGATCCCGTACCCAGTCATGCTCCGAACTGGCACCCCTCCGCCTCCCCGTCTACGCGTGTTCCTCGCCAGGTACTAAGTCACCCCGCCAAAATCCTGAAACGGATTCGGGCACCCCACCAAAACCCGGACACGGGTTGGGGCACCCCGCCAAAACTCCGTAACGGGTTTTGGCGGGGACCCCTTGGTGGGGACCCCTTGGCGTGGACCCCGACACGGGGCAAGTTCCAGGAGCGATTATGTAGCATCATTTCTGTCCGTTTACTTAGTTCGCTCCCCCCTCCCCGCCACCCTCTCCCCACGTGCGCGCGAAAGCTCAACGTGCTCAAGGTAATCTCTTGCGCAGCCGATCTCCTATGTGTGGTGGAATGCGGAGGATACCCGTTTCAGCGCTAGAGCCGGGCCTCGTCCTCGCCAAGACGGTTTTCGGGGACCGTGGCGAGGTGCTCCTGGCGAAAGGTGCCACCCTCACCCAGGGCTCGATCCGGGCGTTGCGCCGCCGCGGGTTCAGGGCGGTATACGTGCGGGATGGGCTCGCAGACGATATCGAGCCCATGGACGTCGTCTCCGAGCAGGTCCAGGCGACCGTGGTGAGGCGCATGCATGACCTGTTCGCCATGGTCCAGCACGCCGCCCGCGCCTCCGCAGAGAAGGGGAGAGCGGACCTCCTCCTCCCGGCGAAGTGGCAGAAGCTTTGGGAGCGCCTGTACAGGGACGTCGAGAACATCATCGACGACGTCCTCGAGGCGGAGACGCTGGACGGCCTGGTCTCCCTGAAGAGCCACGATAACTATACCTTCACCCACTCCATCGATGTGGCCGTTGGGGCCATCGGCCTGGGAAAGGCCATCGGCCTGGACCGTTCGGACCTGCACCAGCTCGCCCTCTCCTCCCTCCTCCACGACATTGGGAAGATCTACATCCAGCACGAGATCCTGAACAAGCCCGGTCCCCTCACCCCGGAGGAGTGGGAGGTGGTCAGGAAGCACCCGGAGTGGGGGTATGAGACCATCCGGAAGATGCCCATCGATGAGGTCTTCCCCAAGCACGTCGCCTTGCAGCACCACGAGCGACAGGACGGCTCCGGGTACCCACGGGGGCTCAGGGGTTCCAACAAGGTCGCCCGGAGCCTCTGGGAACGCTTCTCCCCAGACCGGATCCTCTTGGTCACAGAGATCATGCAGGTGGCCGATGTCTACTCCGCGCTCTCCTCGGACCGCCCGCAGCGCCCGGCCTATCCCCCCGAGCAGGTCGTTGCGCAGATGCGGGAGATGGCCGGCCCTCACCTGAACCGCGAACTCGTCAACCTCTTCCTCAGGCTGGTCCCGACCTTCCCCGTGGGGATCACGGTGAGGGTGCGCGAGGGAAAGTGGAGGGGATACCGGGGGGTCGTGAGCAAGGTCTCCCCCCTTGCGCCAGACCGGCCCGTCGTGCGGATCCTCGTGGACCCACGGGGGCAGTTCATCTCTCCGTTTGAGATCGACCTTCAGAAAGAAAAGGAGGTCCAGATCGCCTCGGTGTTCGACCTCACCGCACCCCTCCCTGGGGAGGAGTAGAAAGGTTGCCCCCGAGCCCTCCGCTCAGGATTCCCTCCGCTACCTGTCGCAGGGATTTGCTTTCGCGTCCGAATCTCTTGACACAATACTTCGGGAACCGTACACTGCTCCCGGGTTCAGTCACCCTAGCACGGAGGAAGCTCCAGTTGCTCCAGTAGATCATGACGGTTCCACCTGCTCCCGGGTTCGATAGCGTTGTCCTCTCCGCGATCCTCCGCGAGCTCGCCCCCTTCACAGGAGGACGAGTGACCCGCATCACCCAACCCGGCAAGACGGAAGTAGCGCTCTTCCTCCGCACCAAGGGCTTAACGGCGAAGCTCCTCTTTTCCATAGACCCAGAAACAGCCCGCCTGCACCTCGCCTCGAGGACGGACCCGGCCGCGCCTCTCTCCCCCTTCACCCAACTCCTCCGCCGCTACCTCGAAGGGGCCAGGTTCCAGCGCGTGGAGCAACCACCGTTCGAACGCATCGCCACCTTCCACTTCGAAACCCTGCAGGGTCCGATTCAGCTCGTCGCAGAACTCATGGCCCGTCACAGCAACCTCATCCTCGTTTCCAGGGAGAGCGTCCTCGGGGCGATGAAGGTCATCACTGCAGAGGTAAGTCGGCCTAGGCAGATCTATCCGGGCGCCCCCTATCTCCCCCCACCCACCTCCGGAACCCCTACGCCCCAGGAGATCCGCGAAGAGGAGCTCGCTGATCGGTTGCGGAGATCCCGGAAACCTCTCTGGAAGGCCCTTCCAGACGTTGTCCGGGGGATCGGCCCCTCCCTGGCCCGAGAGCTCATCGTGCGTTGCAACCTGGATCCCAACGAACCAGCGTCCTCCTTGCGGGACGTACAGAACCTCCTGGGGCAACTCCGGGACCTCGCCGGTCTCGTGGCCCGTGGCGCGTTCAGCCCCCGCCTCTACCTCGACGACGAAAAGGCCCCTGTCGCCTTCTCCCCCTTCCCCTTCACCTCCCTCTCCCCCTTACACCCGATCCCGGCGGCGATGAGCGAGGCGGTGGAAGCCGTGTACGATGCGTTCCGGGTCCACCGCCAGTGGACGGAGGAGCATAACTTCCTTCGGTCGACGATCGAGGGACACCTCGGCAGGCTTTCCCAGGTGACCGCCGACCTCCAGAGGACCCTCGAGGAAACCAAGGAGTCTGACCGGATGCGCGTATTTGGAGAGCTCCTCCTCGCTTACGCTTCCCAAGTGCCCCCAGGCGCTCCCGAGGTGGTGGTCCCGGGGTACTCTGCGAGCGAGGAGGTTCGGATTCCTCTCGATCCCAGGCTTTCCGCCGTTGAGAACGCCCAGGCCTATTTCAAGCGTTACTCCAAGCTCCGGGCGGCGCGTCGTGCGGCGGAGGAGCGGTTGGAGAGCGTGAAAGCGGAGGCGGAATCCCTCACCTCCCTCCTCCTCCATCTCGAGCAGGCGACAACCCTCGACGACCTCGCCGAGATCCGCAGGGAGCTGGAGGAGGAAGGGTACCTGAAGGGGGCTCCCGCTCCGCAGCCCACGGCTCGAAAGCCACGTGCCTACAGGACAGGGGACGGGTTCACCATCCTCGTGGGACGGAGCAATAAGGAGAACGACCGCCTGACGTTCCAGGTCGCCCGCCCAGGGGACCTCTGGTTCCACGTCAGGAGCGTGCCCGGCGCGCACGTGATCCTCCAGACAGCGGGCCGGATTCCTTCCCCAGAGGCCATTGAGGCTGCTGCACAGGTCGCCGCTTACTTCAGCAAGGCGAGGGGGTCTGGCCGCGTCCAGGTGGACTACACAGAGCGACGCCACGTCCGCAGGACCTCCCAGGGGCGTCCCGGGATGGTCCTGTACGAGCGGGAGCGGTCCCTCTGGGTCACTCCCGCCCTCCCTCCTCAACTGGCTCCTCGATCACAACCTCGTCCACCCCGTCGCACTCCCTCATCCGCACCGTGACCAGCTCGCGCCGGGAGGTCGGAAGGTTCTTCCCCACATAGTCCGGCCGGATGGGCAACTCCCGATGGCCGCGATCCACCAGGACGGCGAGTTGGATGGTAGCGGGCCTCCCCAAGTCCATGAGTGCATCGAGGGCAGCACGCACGGTCCTCCCTGTGAACAGAACGTCGTCCACCAGCACGATGTGCCTCCCCTCCACGGAGAAGGGGATCTCGGTCATGTGCACGATGGGCCGGTCCGCCTTCAAGGTGAGGTCGTCGCGGTAGAGGGTGATGTCCAGGATCCCGACGGGGACCCTGATCCCCTCGATGGATTCGATCGCTCGGGCCAAGCGCTGGGCGAGGTAGATGCCCCGGAGCCGGATCCCCACCAGGGCGAGGTTCTCCACGTTCTTGTTGCGCTCCAGGATCTCATGTGCCATCCGGGTGATGGCCCGGCGCATCCCCTCCGCGTCCATCACTTTGGCCTTTTCCCGCAACTCGCGCTTCCCCTCCATGGGAGACTCCCCCAGAGTGCCTCCTCGTTCTCTTTCCATTGCCGCTCAACCGATCCCTGCCTGGCCCTGGGGGAGCCTGGGACTCCGGAGCCTCTCCAGGGCCTCCTCGAGATCCTTGGGGGGAGGGGCTGTGAACTCCATGGACTCCCCCGTGCGCGGGTGACGGAGGGAGAGCTTGTAGGCATGGAGCGCCTGTCTCGCCAAGCCAAGGGGGTTCCGGCGCCTCCCATAGACGGGGTCCCCAACCACCGGGTGGCCGATGTGGGAGAAGTGGACGCGGATCTGGTGGGTCCTCCCGGTTTCCAGGGAGACCTCCACAAAGGTATACTCCCCGAACCGCTCCAGGACCCGGTAATGGGTAATAGCCCTCCGGCCCGCAGGGACCACCGCCATCCTCCTGCGGAACTGCCGGTGGCGGCCGATGGGCGCTTCAATCGTCCCCGCCTCCTGGGTGAGGTCCCCGTGGACCAGGGCGAGGTAAGTGCGCGAGACCTTGCGCTCCTTGATCTGGGCGGACAGGCTGTGATAGCTCTCGTCGTTGCGGGCGACGACGAGGAGGCCGGAGGTATCCTTATCCAGGCGGTGGACGATCCCAGGCCGGAGGGGGCTCCCCACCCTGGCGATTTCCGGAGCATACGCCAGGAGGGCGTTCACGAGGGTGCCCGAGGAACGCCCAGCTCCCGGGTGCACGACGAGGCCAGGGGGCTTGTTGATGACGAGGAGGTCCTCATCCTCGTACACGATCTCGAGGGGGATCTCCTCTGGCCTGAGCTCTCCCTCGGGGGGAGGAGGGATCTCCACGAGGATGCGCTGCCCAGCTTTGACGCGGAAGCTCGCTCTCTGGGGACGCCCATCCACGGTAACCAGGCCGGCCTTGATGAGCCCCTGGATCCGCATCCGGGAAAGGCCCTGGAGCTTGGATGCGAGGAAAGCATCGAGACGAGATTTCCCCTCCCCCTCGCCTACGGAGAGGAGGACCACCTTCTTCTCCCCGCGCGCGGAGCTTCCCATGGCGATGGGGAACGCTGTCCTGCCCATGGACTTCAGGGAACTAGCTTCCCCTCATCCCCGCCAGACCCTGCCTCCAGCCCTCCCGCTTCCCGCTGGGGTGCCCGACGGGAAACCAGGAGGAGAGCAACGAGGGCCCCCAGGGCGACGATGGCGTTGACGACCTGGGCGAGGGTCGCTGGACCCACGACCGCCTTGCTGTCCACGAACACCTCTACAACTGTCCGGGCCAGGGCAAGGAGGAAGAGGAAGGTCAGGAACATGGTGCCTGGAGGATGATCGCGGCGGGCCTGGGAGCGGAGGACGGAATAGATCCCCAGAGCGGCGAGGAGGAGGTAGAGCTGGGTGGGGTGACGCTTCTCGAACAACACCTCTACCGCCCACGGGACCCCTGTCGGTTTCCCCAGGTAGAGCCCGTGCAGCAACGCTCCGATCATGGCCACCGCATAGCCCATGGCAAGGGGCTGGGCGAGCAGGTCCGAGAGCACAGGGAACTGGATCCCGCGTCGCCTCGAGGAAACATAGGCGACGACAGCACCCCCGGCGAGGGCGCCGTAAAAGGTGAGCCCCGCATCCTTCCAGATCGCCAGGACGGACAGGGGGTTCTGCAGGAAGCCGCTGGGGGCGCTGAGGACGAAACCGATCCGCCCCCCAACGATACCGGCGATGATCATGTACAGGCTGAGATCCACCATCTCGTTCGGGTCAATGCCCAGGAGCTGGGCCCTGCGCCGGCTCATGGCGATCCCCACGAGGAAGGCCAGGAGGAGGAAGATCCCGAACGAGGAGATGGGGAAGGGCCCGAGGCGGAACAGAACTGGCTTCACGCAGCACCTCCCTGTTTCTGCGGGTACCCGAGCGTCACGAGCAGGAGCACAACCCCTAGCGTCACAGCGATATCTGCCAGGTTGAACACAGGCCAGTACCGGAGATCCACGTAGTCGATCACGTGCCCGACCCGGAGGCGGTCGAGGAGGTTCCCCAGCGCCCCTCCGAGGATCAGGGAGAAGGCGACGTCGTTCCTCCCGCCGCGCCAACGTACCCTATTGTAGAGGATGGCCAGGAGGGCGGTCAAGGTAAGCAGGATAGCGAGGGGAGGCGGCACGTTCCGGAACAGGCCGAGAGCGAGGCCAGGGTTGGCAACGTGGGTCAAGGAAAGGATCCCCGGGATCAGCGGGACGGAGTGGCCGCTTGGGACCATGCGCTCCACCGCCATCTTGAGCGCCTGGTCGATTGCGACGAGGCCCGCCGCCAGCAGGAGCGCCTGCCCCTTCACATCCCCCGTCTCTTCTCCTCCAAGGCCTTGCAGGAGATGCACAGCCTCGCCCAGGGAAGGGCCTCCAGCCGCTCGATGTGGATGGGCTGCCCGCACCGCTCGCAGATGCCATAGGTCCCCTCTTCGATCTTCTTCAGGGCAGCCTCGACCTGGGCGAGCAGGTCCTGGATGCTTGACTCCAGCACCAGGCCCTTCTCCCGTTCAAAGGTATCCACGGCAAAGTCCGCGAGGTCCTCGTCGTACCCCTCGAAGTTCATGCCGGACATCTCCTCGCGGGCCCCCTCGACAACCTCTTCCACTCCTTCCAGTTCCAACAGGAGCCTCCTCTGCTCCTCCTCGAGTCGCCGCTTGAACCGCGCCAGATCGCGCTTGGAGAGACCCTTCCCTTTGCTCAGGGCAGGCTCCTTCGCCTTGACGGGGACCTCCTTCATTGCCTTCGCCTTCCGTGTTGGACTCATGTGATTCCCTCCGCTCCGGGAATATCCCTCACTCCCCTCTGCCCTCCCGTCTCACCCCCGGATCCCGAGGAAGATGTGCGCTACGCTATTCGGAGTTTAAGGGAAAAATCCTCCTCCCTGCAAGTATTATTTTCTTTCACCCGATGGTGCACAAGCACCAACGCGCCGTTCCGCCTCAGGTCACCCGGGTAACCCCCACCACGATCTCGTACCCGTTGACGTCCAAGCGCTTGGTCACCTCTACCCCCTCCACGCCCGCCTGGATCTCCACGGCAAGGGTCTCCTGGGCGATGTACCCGGCGTGTTTCTGGATCACCTCGGCCACCAGGCCATCTCCTTGGTAGAACAGACGGATCCTGTCGGCGACCTCGAACCCCGCCTCCTTGCGGAGCTGCTGGACCTGGTGGACCAACTCCCGTGCCAACCCCTCCTCGACGAGCTCGGGGGTGAGCTGGGTCTGGAGGACGAGGATGTCTCCTCCCTCGCTCTCCGCCACAAAGCCTTCCCTGCCCTCGATACGGATCTCCACTTCTTCCGACAGCAAGACCACAGGCCCGCCCCGGGTCTCCAGGGTGATCCGGCCGTCCTGGGTGAGGGCACGGGTAACGTCCAGGGGATCGGCAGCGCGGAGGGCTGCGATGACATCGGGCAGCCTTCCTGCGTACTTGGGCCCGAGGAGGTCGAACCGCGGCCTGACCTCATAGGTCACGAAGGGGGTCAGATCTGCGACGACCTTCACCTCCTTGACGTTCAGCTCGTCGGCGATCAGGGCCAGGAGCTCAGGCTCCTGGGAGAGCCTGGCGTCCCTGCTCACCGCAACTGCCATCCGCAGTGGCTGCCGGATCTTCAGCCCGGCCCTGTTCCGAGCCGCCCTCCCGAGGCTGACCAGGTGGCGGGCGGACTCCATGACCTCGAGGAGGTCCCGGTCGATGAGGGATGGATCCGCCTGGGGGAATTCGGTCAGGTGCACACTCTCGGGACTGGTGGGATCCACCGAACGCACCAAGTTCTGGTAGAGCGCCTCGGAGATGAAGGGGACGAAAGGTGCGAGGAGCTTGGCCAAGGTAACCAGCGTCTCGTACAGGGTATAGTACGCTGCCTGCTTGTCCTGGTCGTTCTCGCTCTTCCAGTACCGTCGCCTTCCCCGCCGGACATACCAGTTGGAGAGGTCATCGACGAACCGCTCAATGGCCCGGCCCGCGCTGGTCACGTCGTAACGGTCCATGTCCTCAGTGACCTCTTGGATGAGGAGGTGGAGGCGGGAAAGGAGCCAGCGGTCTAGGAGAGAGCGTTCCCTGACGGGAGGGCTGGCGCGCCCAGGGAGGAAGCCGTCCACGACGGCGTAGGTGACGAAGAAGACGTAGACGTTCCACAGGGTCAGGAGGAACCGCCGGAGGACGTCGGTCACCGCCTCCGGGCCGAGGCGCTTGGGCATCCCCGGGGGGCTCGCGGTGAAGAAGTACCACCGGAGGGCATCAGCCCCCTGGACGTCGAGGATCGACCATGGGTCCACCACGTTCCCCCTGCTCTTGCTCATCTTCTGACCTTGCGCGTCCAAGACCAGCTCCAGGCTGATGCAGTTCCGGTAGCACGTCTGGTCGAACAGCAGGACGCTGATCGCAAGCAAGCTATAGAACCATCCACGGGTCTGGTCGATCCCCTCGCAGATGAAGTCGGCGGGGAAGGTCCTCCGGAACTCCTCCTCGTTCTCGAACGGGTAGTGCCACTGGGCGACAGGCATTGCACCGGAATCAAACCAGACATCGATCACCTCGGGAACCCGGCGCATCTCCCCCGCGCACTGCGGGCACCGGAGGACCACCTCGTCGACGTAGGGCCGGTGGAGCTCAAAGCGGGCAGGAAGCCGGATGGCCATCTCCCTGAGCTCCCCGATGGAGCCCACACAGTGGCGATGACCGCAGGAAGCGCAGATCCAGATGGGGAGCGGGGTACCCCAATAGCGGTCCCGGCTCAGGGCCCAATCCACGACATTTTCGAGCCAGTCGCCGAACCGCCCATACTTGATGTGCTCAGGGATCCAGTTGATGGTCTCGTTGGCGGCCAGCAACCGGTCCTTGACCTTCGTCATGGCGATGAACCAGGTGGATTTGGCGTAGTACAGCAGCGGCGTGTCGCATCGCCAGCAGAAGGGGTAGGTGTGCTCGTAGGTCTCGGCACGGTAGAGCAGTCCCCTCCTCCGCAGGTCCTCGCTGATCTTGGGATCCGCATCCTTCACGAAGACCCCCTTCCAGGGGAGGACTTCCTCGGAGAAGCGGCCGGTGGGATCCACTGGGTGGAAGAACGGGAGATCATACCTGCGCCCCATCTCCATATCCTCCGCCCCATAGGCCGGGGCGAGATGGACGATCCCCGTCCCCTCGGTGGTGGTCACGAAGTCTGCAGGGAGGACGTACCACCCCTTCTTGTCCGTCTGGATGAACGAGAAGGGGGGCTCGTACTCCCACCCCACGAGGTCCTGTCCCTTGCGCTCCTCGAGGATCCGGAAGGTGCCCGTGAGAGCCTGCCCAAGGAGGTCCTTGGCCAGGATGAGCTTCTCTTGTCCTTGCTGGACGATGGCGTAGGTGACCTCGGGATGAACGGCCAGGGCCACGTTGCTGGGGAGCGTCCAGGGAGTGGTCGTCCAGACCAGGAAGGAGGTATCAGGACGCCCCCTCACCCGCATGCGCACGTACACAGAGGGATCCTTGACGGTCTGGTAGCCCAGGGCCACCTCATGGCTAGAGAGCGGCGTCTCACACCGGGGACAGTAGGGCACCACCTTGTAATCCTGGTACATCAGCCCCTTGTCCCAGATCTGCCTCAAGATCCACCAGACCGACTCGATGTACTCGTCCTTGAAGGTGATGTAGGGGTTGTCCAGGTCCAGCCAGAAGGCGATGCGCTCGGTGAGCCGCCGCCACTCCGCCTCGTACCGGAAGACGGACTCCCGACAACGCTCGTTGAACCGCTCCACCCCGTACTCCTCGATCTGTCGCTTGCTCGACAGACCGAGCTCCTTTTCCACTTCCAGCTCCACGGGAAGCCCGTGTGTATCCCACCCGGCTTTGCGGGGAACGTAGTACCCGCGCATGGTCTTGTAGCGGGGGATCACGTCCTTGTACGACCGCGCCAGGACGTGGCCGATGTGGGGGAGCCCGTTCGCTGTCGGCGGCCCTTCATAGAAGACAAAGTAGGGGCATCCCGCCCGGGAGGCCAGGCTCTTCTCGAAGATCCGGTTGGCCTTCCAGAAGCGGAGGATCTCCTCTTCCAGTTTGGGGAAGTTCACGGTCCCTGAAACCCTCTGGAACATCGCCCTCAACTCCTTGCGGCTCCCTGAAATCAAGAAACCCTCCCGTCCTCAGGGACGAGAGGGGAAGCTCCCGCGGTACCACCCACTTTCCGGATCACGCGCGGATGACCCGGCACTCGCACAGGGACGGGACAGTACTGTCCGATCCCCTCCCCCTTTTCACGGCGGGGGCTCCGGCACAGCCTACTCGCTCCCTCCGGACGAGGTCCTTTCGGCCTGCAGCTCAGGGGGGATCTTCAGCCGCGCTATCCACCGGGCTTGCACCCTCTCCCGGCTCGCTGGGGACTCACTCCGGCCTACTCGTCCCCTTCATCGCTCCATCTTTGCTTGTAGGGATTGTAACACGGCCGCCCTCACCCGTCAAGGCGAGGGCGTGCCCGGGCCAGGACGGCCGCCCTTCTCGGACAAAGCCGCACCTTCTCGAGGGAGGACACTGCGCGCGCTACGGCTGGAGGGGGATGACGCAGATGAACCGCAATACCCCCTTCCCGGTGTTGCGCATCCGGTGAGGATGGTCAGGGGGGACGTAGATGACGGTACCAGGGCCAATAGGCTGCTCGGAGTCTGCATCCCCGGCCATCCCCTCTCCCTCCAGGACGTACATCTCCTGCTCGTACCAGTGCTGGTGGAGGGGGACCTCCCCGCCCGGCTCGACCTCGAACACCCGCATCGCATACCTGAGCGCGCCGTTGGCCTTGGAAATCACCCAGCGTAGCCGCACCCCTCGCCCCATGGGGGATTCCTGGAACGGCACCGTCGACTCGTGGAAGAGCTGGATCCCTCCGACCATCGCACATCCCTCCCTCTCGTTCCTCTCCTTCGGGCCCGCCGCCCCCTCTTCCTGCTGTCCCCGCACTCACTCCTGCCGGGCAAACATCCAAACGGCGGGGAAGAGGAAGAGGAGCCAGTAGGCCACGAGCAAGGCCAAGTTCACTTCCAGGGGATGGAGGGTCAACAGGCGCAGGACGAACTCCGGCACCGTGCGCTGCAGAATGACCTGGCGGAACGCGTCCACCCCGTAGGTCACCGGATCGACTTTGGCCAGCCAGGCCATCCACAGGGGGACGTCACGGAGGGGGAAGAAGGCGCCGCTCAGGAAGAACATGGGCATGAGGAGGAAGTTCATCATCATGTGGAAGCCTTCCATGGAACGCATCCGCGCGGCGATGAGGATTCCAAACGAGGTCATGGTGGCAGCCAGCAGGAGCATCATGGCCACCAGGGTGATCCACTGGGAAGGGGTAAGGTGGACCCGCACGAGGGGCGCGAGGACCAGGAGTAGGATCCCCTGGAACATCGCCGTCGTGCTCCCTCCCGCCACCTTCCCCAGGGCCACTGCGCTCCGGGGAACGGGGGCGACCAGGACCTCCTTGAGGAACCCGAACTCTCGGTCCCAGACGATGGAGACTGCCGAAAAGACCGCCGTGAACAACACGGCCATGCTCACGATCCCGGGGAACAGGAAGGACCGGAAGTCCACGTTCCCCATTCCCGCAGTCATGGCGGGCGCCAGGCCGTTCCCGAAGATCACGAGGAAGAAGAGGGGCTGGCCGAGGGAGCTGACGATGCGCGCGCGGTCCCGCAGGAAGCGCAGGACGTCCCTGTACCAGATGGTGTACACCGCCTTCAGCCAGGACATCTCCCTACCTCCTGGAACGGCTCCAGAGCCTGCCGCTCAGCCGCATGCGGTCCAGGGGGGAGGCCTCCTCATCCCGGAGGGCGCGGCCGGTGAGCTTGATGAACACATCATCGAGGCTGGGGCGGCGCAGGTTGACGCTGTAGACGGAGACGGGATCGCCCTGCCCGTTCTGCAGGAGGTTGAGCACAACGGGGATGAGCTGGTCGGCGTTCTGGGCCTCGACCAGCAGCCCCTCCTGGGTCGTCCGGGCCTCCAGACCTAGCCCTTCCCGTAACCGCCGCGCGGAGAGGGGGTCGTCGCTGGTGCGGATGAGGAGGACATCGCCTCCGATCGTCGCCTTCAAGTTCTCCGGGGTGTCCAGGGCGACGATGCGGCCATGGTCAATGATGGCGATCCGGTCGGCGTTCTCCGCTTCATCCATGTAGTGCGTGGTGAAGAAGATGGTACTCCCCTCCTTCTCCCGCAGGCTGAAGATGTGCTCCCAGATGTGCCGGCGCGTCTGGGGATCCAATCCCAGGGTCGGTTCGTCGAGGAAGAGCACCTTGGGCCGGTGGAGGAGCCCGCGGGCGATCTCCAGCCGCCGCTTCATCCCTCCGGAGAAGGTGCGGACCTCCCGGTGGGCATGCTCCGTGAGTTCCACGAGGTCCAGGAGGTAGCGGGCACGCTGCTGGAACTCCATGCGGGGGAGGTCGTACAGCATCGCGTGGAACCACAGATTCTGCCATGCCGTCAAGCGGTCGTCCAGGCTGGGATCCTGGAAGACTAGCCCGATCCTCCGGCGGACGGCGTGGGGCTCCCGGCGCACATCGTGCCCTCCCACGCGGGCCGTTCCCGAGGTCGGCCGGAGCAAGGTGCAGAGCATGTTGATGGTGGTGGTCTTCCCTGCGCCGTTTGGGCCGAGGAACGCGAAGATCTCCCCTTCTGCGACGGCGAAGGAGACCTCCTCGACGGCGGTGAAATCCCCGAACCGCCGCGTGAGGCGCTCCGCTTCAATCGCCTGCATCCCTCCCCCTCCCTCCCTCCACCATCTTGTACAGGAGCGCCAGCGCCTCCTGGAGCTTCTGGCGTTCCGCCGGGGTCAAGCGCGCCAGGAGGCGCCCGGCTCTCATCACAGCGTGCGCCTGGAGACGGCGGTACTCCGCCCTCCCCTTGGGCGTCAACCGGACCCAGACCCTCCTGCGATCGGAGCGGTCCCGCTCGCAGGCCACCAGTTTCCGCTCCTCGAGCAGGCGCACGGCGCGCGAGACGGCTGGAGCGGAGACGCGCTGGGCGCTGGCGAGCTCCTTTAAGGTCCGCGGGCGCTTGGCCAGCATGCCGATCAAGCGGTAATGGGGCAAGGGGAACCCCCCTGTCCCCTCATCGCGCATCTCGCACCAAAGATGCCGCAGGAAGAGGTGGGTCGCCTCGATCAGCTGGTGGGCTAAGTCACCCCCACCAAAATCCTGGAAACGGATTCGGGCACCCCGCCAAAACCCGGACACGGGTTGGGGCAAGCTCCAGGAGCGATTGTGTAGCCTCATTTCTGTCCGTTTACTTACACGGTCCTCGTCCATCTGTTAACACTGCTAACCTTTAGCTAATGCAATTTTTACCAAGGGGAACGGATCTGTCAAGGAGATCGCAGGGTGATGCCGTCGATCCCGTAGGCGTTGTGCATGTACTGGCGGAGCATGCGCTGCGCGTTGAAGAACGAGCCGTTCAGGGCGATGGCCGAGCGCATCACCCGCAGATACTCCTCTGGACGATGGGAGAACATCGGGAGGATCACCTGCTCGAGTTTGGCATACAGGGAGGCCACTTCCCTGGAGGGATCGCTCTCCGGCTCCCAGCTATCGCCGATGGACCACCCCGTGACCCCCTCTACGTGGCCCTCGATCCACCAGCCGTCCAGGACGCTCAGGCTTGGCACGCCGTTCAACGCCGCTTTCATGCCGCTCGTCCCGGAGGCCTCGTAGGGTTTTTGGGGCGTGTTCAACCACAGGTCTACCCCCGCGACCATGTACCGGGCGAGCTCCAGGTCGTACTCCTCGAGGTAGACCACCTTCATAGTGTCCGCCAGGGCCGCTGCCGCTTCGAAAACTCGCCGGATCAGGGCCTTCCCCCCTTCGTCCCGGGGGTGCGCCTTCCCTGCATAGATCACCTGCATCGGGCCGGCCGCCCGGACGATCTCGCGCAACCGGTTTAGGTCGGAGAAGAGGAGGTCCGCCCGTTTATAGGCCGTGGCGCGGCGGGCGAACCCCACGGTCATCACCGTTGGGTCGAGGCGCACCCCTGTGCGCCGTTCCACCTCGCCCAGGAGGTCCTTCTTGGCCTCCTCGTGGGCCTGGCGGATCTCCTCCAGGGGAATCCCCACAGCGTAGCGCAGGTACAGGTTGTCCCGGCGCCACTCGGGGATGTGGCGGTCGAAGAGCTTGGAGAACGGCGGGGAGGTCCAAGTGGCAGCGTGGACGCCATTGGTGATGGAGTTCACGGGGTAGTTCGGGAACATGTTCTGGGAGATCTCCCCGTGGCGCATGGCGACCCCGTTGATGTAGTGGGAGAAGATCAGCCCCAGGTAGGTCATGTTCAGCATCCCATCGAGACAGCAACCGTTCGCCTCGAGAAAGGCAGTCCGCTCCTCCCCAAGCACCTGGCGCACCAGCTCCAGAGGGAACTTGTCCTGTCCCGCGGGGACGGGCGTGTGGGTGGTGAAGACGCACTGCCGGCGGACGGCTTCTCTGTCCGCCTCCGACACGGCACGGAGACCGCGCCCTCCGACGAGCTCCTCGAGCAACGCGAGGGTGAGGAGGGCGGCGTGTCCCTCGTTCATGTGGTAACACCGGATCGATTCGTACCCAAGAGCCCGCAGGAGGGCAATCCCGCCAAATCCGAGCACGACCTCCTGCGCCAGGCGGTAGCGTTCATCCCCCCCGTAGAGGTGATCGGTGAGGGTCTGATCCCAAGGGGTATTCTCGGGGAGGAGGGTGTCCAGGAAGTACACCGGGATCGCACGGTCGGAGAGGCCGCGGACCATGTACCGCCATCCATGGACGTGCACCCGCCGCCCCTCGAGCGTCACGGTCACGTGTGCCGGCACAGGCGTGAGGAGCTCCTCCGGGGACCACAGGGCAGGGGATTCGCTCTGGTTCCCCTGGGCGTCGAGGTGCTGGCGGAAGTACCCCTTGCGGTGGAGGAGGGTCACGCCTACCATCGGCACTCCGAGGTCTGCTGCCGCACGCAACGTATCCCCCGCGAGGACCCCCAGCCCGCCACTGTACGTGGGCATCGCTGGCTCGAGGCCCACCTCCATGGAGAAGTAGGCGATCACAGGTTCATCTGCGAAGATCTCTCCCATGCACAGGCCCCCTTGAACGGGTTTCTACCGGGATAAAACGGCGCCCCGCTTGATATCTATAACACGATCGCATGTTCAATCCCAATGCCATGGCGCAGCGGTCCCTTTCACCGGTCCCCGTCCAGGCGGCTCATAGGATGCCCTGCTCTCAGGGCAAGGACCTCCTGGAGCTGGGCCGCGCGTTCAACGGGCAACATGTGGCGGACCTTCCCGCCGCGGGCGAACCCCAGCCCGATGATGGAGCCCTCGATCCCGAGAGCGACGAAGCCGTCCGCGAGCCCCCTTGCCTCCACAGGCTGGCCCGCCAGCAGGCGGCCCCATTCCTCCTCCGAGCAGAACAGCTTCCGCGCTTTGAGGGAAGGCCCAAGCCATTGCAAGAACCAGCTCGTAGGCCGGTATCCCCCCTTCCACGGGGAGAAGGCCCGGATCCCGCAGGAGACGAGCCTCCAGCTCCCTCCGGGTTTCCACAGCGCCGCAGGCCAGGCAGCGCAACGGTGCGCCCAGATCGTCCGGCCGGCCACGAGCCATCGAAGGCCCTCCAGGACCGCCCCATCGACCCCGAACTCTTCCTGGAAGGAGGTCACCGCCGAGACGACCTTCCTCCGGGCCTCTCCCTCACGAAGAGCCGCACCGGGATAGACCAGCGGGGGTTCTGGCAAGGGCTCACCGCCCTCCTCCCCCCCGGCCTTCCTGAGCCGGACCATGAACAGCCCCCCCGAATCCATGTGGTAGGGGTAAACCCTCCAGGCCAACTCCAATCGCCTGTCAAATGTCACGGTTTCGAATCGCCTGAGGCCTGGTTCGTGGGGGACAGGGAGCTCGATGGGTTCTACGTCCAGGTCCGGCACATCCCGGAGGACTTGGTCCACAACCGCCTCGTTCTCCTCAGGCGCGAAGGTGCACGTCACATAGAGGATCGTCCCTCCAGGGCGCACGAGGGAGGCGGCCCGGCGGAGCAATGCCTGCTGGAGGCTTACGACCTGCCGGCGGTACCCCCGCGTGGGCTCCCGGAGGACCGCCGGATCATCGCGCAGGTTCCCCTCCGCGGAGCAGGGGACGTCGACCAGAACCGCATCGAAGAGGGCCCCTTCCGGGAATGCGCGTCCATCGCTGTGTACGACCATGACGTTCAGACAACCTGTGCGGAACACGTTGCTCGCAAGCGCGCGGATGCGCCTGGTGCTGGTATCTGAGGCGACGACAGACCCATCGGGGAGGAGGTCGGCAAGGTGCGTCGCCTTCCCGCCAGGCGCGGCACAAAGGTCGAGAACGCTCTGGGGGTTGGTCGGCCCCAGCAAAGCCCACGCCGCAAGGCCCATCACCGACTCCTGGATGTAGAAGTAACCGAGCCAGTGTTCCAGGGTTTTCGTGATCGGGAATGGCTCGCGGACGACGCGGTAGAAGTGTGGGGGGAAATCGAGGGGTTCCAGCCGGAACCCCTGGGCCTCGAGGCGCTCCAACAATTCATCTGGGGAGATCCGCCCTCTCTGGATGCGGAGGGTCCGTGGCTGTGGGGTCCTGGCGAACTCCCAGAACCTCTCCCAGTCCCCGATGATCTCCCTGTAGCGCTCCCAAACCATGACACGATAAAAACAGAACTGGGCAGGGACCCCAAGACCCCTGCCCAATCCTTGGTGGAGGCGGCGGGAATCGAACCCGCGTCCTAAGAGGATGAGGGCAAGGCCTCTACGTGCGTAGCCCGGGTATTCGGTCTCGCCCCTGCCAGCTCCCCCGAGCGGGATCCGGCAGAAGCCAGCCCTGAAGGATTCCCCCTCCCGGCACCGGGCCAGCACCGGAAGCGGTAGCCGGCTCTCTCACGCCCACTCCGGCCCGCCAGCGAAGCCGGGTGAACGACGCCGCGCTACTTAGGCGGCGTAGGCGTATGCAGGTTCGGCGTCTATTCGCCTTCCAGGATGTTTTACGAGGCTCCTGGACCTCGGCACGCAGCCCTGCTTCTTCCCCCTTAGTCGAGACCTGTCGCCCCCTCTCTTCAGCGAATCGTCAGGCGAGGGAACAACCACCATGAGTATACCACAAAGAGTGGGAGAGAGGAAACTACGTTTCCCTCCCCTTCAGGCGGCGCTGCAGGGCACGCTCCATCTCCCGCCTGGCCTCACGCCGGGCGATCGCCTCACGCTTGTCGTACTGCTTCTTTCCCCTGGCCAGGGCGAGCTCCACCTTCGCATACCCGCGCCTGAAGTACACGCGCAGGGGGATCAGGGTATACCCGCGCTGCTGGACCTTCCCGACGAGGCGGTTGAGCTCGCTCTTGTGCAGGAGCAGCTTGCGCGGGCGCGAGGGGTCGTGGTTGTAAATGTTCCCGGCGTCGTAGGGAGGGATGTGCATGTGGACGAGCCAGAGCTCCCCACCCTTGAACTGGGCGAAGGCCTCCTGGATGCTTGCCCGTCCTGCCCGGAGGGATTTGACCTCCGTCCCTGTGAGCACGAGCCCAGCCTCGTAGGTCTCCTCAATGTGGTACTCGTGCCGCGCCCGGCGGTTCACAGTCACAAGTTTCTCGCCATCTCGGTTTCGCCCCACAGTGGTCACCGCTCTTCCGACCGGCACAGGAAGGTCCCCTCGGCCTCCGCCACGACCTCCCCCCTGGCGTTCGTGGCCACGGCCCGTGCCTTGCCGAACTGTCCCCTCCGGCCAACTTCCCGCGCCGTGATGGAGAGGGGCTCCCCAGGCCTCCCCTCCCTCCGGAACCGGACCTCCATCCTCGTGGTAAGGGCCTCCTCGCCGCGGAGGAAGTAGAGGTTGGCCATCGCGTCGTCCAGGACAGCTGCCAGGATCCCTCCATGTACGACCCCATCGTACCCGACATGATGAGGCCCTGGGACGAACACTGCCTGGACTTCCTCTCCCTCGACCCGGAAGGCAAGGCGGAGCCCCAGCGGATTCTGGGGACCGCACACAAAGCACCATCGAGCATCGCGCACTTCGACCTCACCTCGCCCCTTCACAAGGAAGGAGACTCGTGGGGTTTCCCCCACGGGTAGACCTCCCCCTTGATCAGGGAGATGGCATGGGGGATCACGGGGAGGATCACCTCCAGCCACTCCCTGGCTCCCTTCGGGCTCCCCGGGAGGTTGACGATCAGGGTCTGGCCGCGGACCCCCGCAACGGAGCGCGAGAGCATGGCCATGGCGGTCTTCTCCAAAGTCCGAACCCTCGCTGCTTCGGGGATGCCTGGGATCAACCGCTCGACCACGTCTAAGGTGGCCTCTGGAGTCACGTCACGAGGGGCGAGCCCGCTCCCGCCTGTGGTCAGGATCACATCCGCAATTCCCCCGTCGGCCAGCCGGATCAGGTGGTCGCGGATGGTTCCTCGATCGTCAGGGACCACGATGCGCTCGCAGACGATGGCTCCCTCCTTGGTCACAACATCGGCAATGACCTCGCCGCTCTCGTCGCGCCCTTCTCCCCGGGAGAGCCGCTCGCTGGCCGTCAGCACGGCAACGCGGATGCCCTCCAACCGCTTCCCAAAACCTCCCTGTTCCAGAAGAATCCCCCTCTCGGACAACCCGCTGGATCGCTCCCCTCGCTGAGGTTGATTGTACCAACCCGCAGATGGGATTACCAGCGGAGTCCCTTCCTTACGTATCGCGGTGACTTAGAGCACCCCACAAAACGCTTCGCGTTTTGTGGGGTGCTCTTAGGGCGAGACTACCCGTCCGGTCTCGGTGGTGTCGTAGCCACCGAGCTTCTCCACCTCAGCTCGAAACTCTGGGGACGAGAGGATCTCCAGCGCCTCCTGGACCAGCGGGGTTTCCAGGTACTCCCTGGGGAGGACAAGGTCATAGCGCTCCTTGGCCACCGGGATGAAGTCAAGGCCCAGGGACTTCGCTGCAGCGTAGATCCCTAACCCCGTATCTGCCGCGCCGCTGGCCACGGCCACGGCGACGGACATGTGGGTGTACTCCTCCCGATCGTACCCGCGGATCCGGCGGGGATCGATCCCCGCCCGCTTGAGGTGGTAATCCAGGAGGATCCGTGTACCGGCTCCCCTCTGCCGGTTCACGTAGACGACGTCCTCCCTGGTCAGATCCTCGATCCCCCTGATCCCCTTGGGGTTCCCAGGTCGCACCATCAGCCCTTGGTCTCTGTGGGCCAGGGTCACTAAGACCACATCCTGATCCGGGAGATACCGCCGCACGTAGGGAACGTTGTACTCCCCGGTCTCCTCATCGAGGAGGTGGATCCCGGACATGTGGGCCTCCCCCCGGCGGATCGCCATCAACCCCCCGAGGCTCCCCACATGCGCCGAGGAGAGCGAGACCTGCGGATCCCTCCTCCGGAGAAGGTCCGCGAGTACGTCCAAGGCCACATCGTGGCTTCCGACAATCACCAGGGTGTTGGCGATCTCCCTCCCTGGCCTCAACAGCTCCACCTCCACCTCGCTCCCTGCCTCGATCCCCTCGCTGGACCTCGGGAGGACCAGGATGCCGTCGGCCCTCACCATGGTCGAGATCAGGCTCGCCCCCCTCCCGAGGGGTGTGGCCACGAGGCGCCCTCTTACTTGTCCGAGCTTCACCCGCACGAACTCATCGACCCCCATGCTCGAGGTGACCTTCCGGGTGAGCACAGCCCGTACCACTTCTCGCCTTGGGGCGGCAAGGCCCAGGAAGCCATAGACGAGGGGCTTCACGAAGAGGTCGAAGGTGAGGATCGCCGTCACGGGATAGCCCGGGATCCCCACGACAGGCGTCTCCTCGATGATCCCCAGGATCGTGGGCTTCCCAGGCCGGATGCTGATCCCGTGGACGATCACCTCCCCCAGTTCCTCGATGGCCGTAGCGGTCAGGTCCTTCCCCCCTGCCGAGGACCCCGCGTTCACTACGATCAGGTCGTGTCCCATGCCCCTGCGGATGGCCTCCACGAGGCCATCCAGTCTGTCCGGCACCGGAGGATGCCGGACAGGTTGCCCTCCCCACTCCTGAACCATGGCGCCGAGGACGCGGGTGTTGAACTCCACGACGGATCCTGGCTCAGGGGCTTGATCGGGTTCGACAAGCTCGTCCCCCGTCGGGATCAGGAAGACCTCCGGCCTTCGCCGGACAAGGACTTCCATCACCCCGCTCGCCAGCATCGCCCCGATGTCTGCGGGCCGGATACGGTGGTTGGTAGGGAGGAGGAGCTCCGTGGCCACGATGTCCTCGCCGACGGGGCGCACGTGCTGCCACGGGACGGCCGGCGCGATGATCTCCACCTCCCCCGACGGGAGCTCGTGGACATCCTCGATCATGATCACCGCGTCGTACCCAGGGGGAAGGGGGTCCCCTGTATCCACGGGGACGAACTGGCCTGGATGAAGCCGCACAGGGGAAGTTTCAGAAGCCCCGAATGTCTCCACGGATCGCACGGCGATCCCGTCCACGGCCGATGCGTGGTAATGGGGAGAGGAGCGGGCAGCGTACACGGGTCCCGCGGTGATCCGCCCCAACGCATCTTCCACCGCCACCCTCTCGCCCGCAAGAGGGCGCAGGATCCCCCGCCCCTTGAGGGTCTCCAACCAGCGGCTGAGAGCCTCCTCGAGGGGGACATCGCTTAGGTAGATCCTTCGCCTATGCATCCCTCTCCATCCCCTTCGCGCTCCCTTACCAAAGCCAGACCTCCACGGGATCCCCCACCTCCAAACCCTCCCGTTCCAGGGGGATCCGCACCAACCCATCTGCTTTGACCATGGTGGAGATGAGCCCGGACTTCCCCAGGAGGGGGATGGCCCAGAGCTCCCCCTCCCGTTCCTCCAGGGCCACGCGGAGGTAGTCCTCGCGCCCGGGCGCGGAGGCGATCCGGCGGCCCATCCTGGCGATCACCGGAGGCCTCGGACGCGGCCGCAGGCCCAGGAGGCGCCAGAGGATCTCCCGGACGAAAACATGGAAGACGATCATCACCGTGGTGGGGTGGCCAGGCAGCCCCACCACAGGGGTTCCATTGGCGACCGCCAGGACCGTGGGCTTGCCCGGCTTCATGGAGACCCCGTGGACGAGGACGCCGGGCTTGCCCAAGGCATGGATTGCGCGTGCCACCAGGTCCCTCGGCCCTACCGAGCTCCCCCCGGAGACGAGGATCAGGTCGCACTCCTCATGCGCCCGGCGCAGGGCGTCGAGGAGCGGCTCGTAGGCGTCGGGGACGATCCCGTAGAGGACGGGGAGGCCGCCTTCCTCCCGCACCATGGCCCCCAAGGTGTAGGTGTTGATGTCCCTTGTCTGCGCGGGCCCGGGTTCCACGTGCGGAGGGACGATCTCATCGCCCGTGGAGAGGATGGCCACTTTGGGCGGGACGACGACGGGGATCTCGGTGATGCCCAACGCCGCAAGCAGCCCAATGTCTTGCGGGGTGAGCTTCCTCCCCCGATCAATGGCAACGGCCCCCTCAGGGAAATCCTCCCCAGGGTGGATGACGTTCTCCCCGGGCCCCACCGGTCTTTTGACCTCCACGGTCCGTTCGTCGAGGGACTCGGTGTGCTCCACCATCACCACCGCGTCGGCCCCCTCTGGGAGCATCCCGCCTGTGGGGATCCATGCGGCTTCCCCGAGGTTCACCCGAAACGCCGGGGCATGTCCGATCTGCACCTCCCCGATGACGGTGAGGTAGCTCGGCAACCCCTCGCTCGCACCGAAGGTATCCGCCGCGCGGACAGCGTATCCATCCACTGTGGACTTGGAAAAGGAAGGCAGGTTGCGCGGGACGACGATATCTGTGGCCACGACCCTTCCCAGGGCAGCCTCCAAGGGGAGGACCTCGTGGGGACACGGCTTCCCCTGCCAGCAGGAGAAGAATGTCGCCTTCGCGTCCTGGGGGGTGAGAATCTTAAAGAACAGTGAGACGGACCTCTCCTGGGAACTCACGCGCCTTCCCTCCTCTCCTCCTGGCGGAACGCCATTGGGGACAGGATGCCGAACCCACGCCGTTCTCTAACCCTCGTTTCCCTCTTCCTCATCGCCGGTGCATTGATTGCTTTTTTCACCGGCACGAGGAATCCTCCCCCTCGCCGCCTGGTCCTGGCGACGACCACGAGCGTGGCGGACTCCGGCCTCCTGAGCGTTCTCCTCCCCCCGTTCGAGAGAGCGCGGGGCCTTCGGGTGAACGTTCTCGCTATGGGCACGGGCCAGGCCCTGGCCGTCGCCCGGAGGGGTGATGCAGACGTCGTCCTGGTCCATGCCCCCGAGCTCGAGCAGGAGTTCCTGCGAGGCGGGTATGGGACCCTCAGGACCTGCATTGCCTACAACACCTTCGCCATTGCAGGCCCAGCCTCCGATCCCGCAGGAATCAGGGGCGCTCGCGACGCGGCCCAAGCATTCACCAGGATCGCCCGAGGCCGCGCCCTCTTCGTCTCCCGAGGGGATGGCTCGGGAACGGAGATCAAGGAGCGGGGGATCTGGAGGAAAGCCGGGCTCGATCCCGCAGGGCAGGCATGGTACCTTGCTTCCGGAGCGGGGATGGGGACCACGCTCACCTTGGCCAGTGAGAAGCAGGCCTACACACTCACAGACACGAGTACCTACCTCGTGCTCGAGCCCCGGCTGCGCCTTGCCCTGCTCTATCCCCCGGAGGGCCTGGTCGATCCGCTCCTCATCAACCAGTACGCAGCCATCGCCGTGAACCCCGGCAGGTTCCCTCACGTGAACTTCGAGGATGCCCGGGCGCTGCTCGCCTACCTGCGCTCCCCGGCGGTCCAGAGCACGATCGGCACTTACGGGTTGGATCGCTCTCCCCGCCCCCTCTTCACTCCTTTACGAGGACGGTGCCTCCAATGAGCGAGATCGTCGTGCGAACCCTCCAGGTCTCCATCTCGGCCGTGCTCCTTGCCTCAGCCCTCGCCATCCCCCTCGGCACCTTCCTGGGGATGCGGGAATTCCCCGCCAAGCGCATTGTGCTCACCGTCCTCTACACGGGCATGGGCCTCCCCCCGGTCGTGGTCGGGCTCGTCGTCTACCTTCTCCTCTCCCACCACGGGCCGCTCGGCTGGCTTCACTGGCTGTTCACCCCATCGGCCATGGTGCTGGCGGAGATGCTCCTCGCGGTTCCCCTTGTGGCCGGTGTAACCATGACGGCGGTCAGCGCCGTGGACCGGTCGATCCGTGAGGCCGCCCTCATGGATGGTGCGAACTGGCGCCAGGTTGGCCTCATCCTCATCCGGGAGGCCCGGTTCGGGGTGATCGTCGCCATCGTGGCCGGGTTCGGAAGGGCCATCTCCGAGGTTGGAGCGGTCCTCATGGTGGGAGGCGACATCGAGGGGTACACGCGGGTCATGACCACGGCCATCGTCCTGGAGACGCGCAAGGGGAATTTCGAGCTGGCGACCGCGCTCGGGCTCCTCCTCCTCGGGATCTCCTTCGCGGTCAACCTGACGCTACAGCTCCTCCAGCCAGGGATCCACGGCGGAGCCTCCTGATGGAGGCTGGCCTCCGGCGATAGGGGGGAAGAACCCCACCTCGTCGCCCTCGCTGAGAGGGGTGTCCTCCTCGGCCACGATCCCATTGCGGAAGGCCACCCTGACCGCCTCCCTGGGGATGCCGAGGCGCGAGACGAGCTGGCCCACGGTTGTCCCTTCTTCGACCTCCAAGACAATCGGCTTTCCCGCCCGTGCTTCAGGGTGGTGTTCCCGGAGGGATGCGAAAAGTCTCACATGGACGGTGATCACGTCGGTTCACTCCTCGATCTTGGGGAAATACTGGCGGTACAGCAGGCCCATCTCTTTGGGAAAGATCCCGAGCCTGTCCCCGGGCTTCACCCTGCGGCGCGCGCCGGAGTACTCGGCATTCAGGAAGAGATGGCTCACGTCGTCGAGCCCGATCCCAAGGCGGACAAGGACATCGGCGATGGTTTCCCCCTCCTCCACGGGCAGGCGGGTGACCGCCTCCTCCATTGCCGAAACGACTCCGAGGAGCTTTTTGAACCGGCCATACAGGCGAACCTCGATCATCTGCACTGCGGGAACGGGCAGGGATCACGTTGCACCGGGGCGGCGGGACCTCCCTCCGTGCCGGGGTGACTCAACAATAGAGCATCGCCATGTCCTTGGGGAAGACGCCAACGCGGTCGCCGCTGCGAACGGTCCGCTCCCGGGCGTCGTAGTAGTAGCGGCCGTTGATGAAGATGTTGCTCACCTCCTTCTCCGGATCGATCCCCAAGCGCCGCAACACCTCCTCGACCTTGACCTCTCCCTCGACGGAGACCCAGGCGATGGACTCCGCAGTGACCTCCGGGTTTTGGGCGAAGCGACGCAACCGGCCGTACAGCCGCACTTCCACCATGCAAGGCCCCCCTTCTCAGCCACCCCATCCAGATCCAGTAGGGACCCCGACGCGGCGAACGCCCCAGTCGCTACAAAGGGGACGCGCAGGGGGCCCACCACCCAAGATCCCCTGGCCGCGCCCCCTGCACCTCTCGAAGGCCTCAGAAGTTGTAGACCTCGTCGAGCACCTCCTCCGGGACGTCGAAGACCGTGTTGTGCGGAGGGAGCGGCTCACGGGTCATGAACTCCGGCAGGCGGTCGTGGGCCTTGGTGAACCCTGCCGCCTCGTTGAACTGCCGCTCGGCCTTGAGGATCTGGAGGCCCAGCGGGAGGATGTCGTTGACGGTCCAGTTGGTCCCGAGGACGCCGGCGCAGCTTTCCACCATCCCCTCCAGTCCCTCAGGGATGTCCAACACGGCGAAGGCGTCGAACAAGCAGTAGCCGGTGGAGTCGATGAACGCCGTGGAGGCCTGGAAGTTCCGGGAGAGTTCGGCCTTCTGGACAGCGAAGGGATCCACCTTCCCCCCCACACCCAGGATCTCGGGCGCGATGGTATACCCGGCGGTATGGTCGGCCCCCATCGTGGACGTGGCATAGGTCACCCCGATTCCCTTCACGGCGCGCGGTTCATAAGCCGGCATGTTCTGACCCTTCACCGCGGGGACGCGCGTCACCCCAAACGCCCGGCCGGTGAACACCGCCCCGTTCCCCAGGATGCGTCCAACGGGCGTACCCTTGCGCACCTCCTCGTCCAGGAGCCGCTTCGCCTCCTTGGCATCCCCGAAGGCGAGGAGGCCGCCCTCCATGGCCACGGCGAGGGTCCCGCCCATCTCGATGGTGTCGAGGCCGATGTCGTTGCACAACCAGATGAGGTCGGCGATGTCGTCGAGGTCCCCGATGCCGCAGTTGGCCCCGAGGGCCCACACCGACTCATACTCCATGACGGAGACCTTGAACGTGCCGTCCGGGTTCGGCCAGCGGTCGGAGCACTGGATGATGCACCCGGGATGGCAGGGGTGCCCCGTCACGCCCTCGCCGTTGCGCTGCTTGATGATCTCCACCTTGGCCTCGCCGCTGATCTTGTGGGTGAGCTCGAAGCGGCCGCTAGAGAAGTTGCGCGTGGGGTAGCCTCCCGCTTCGTTCATGATGCTCGCTAGGACGTTGGTCCCGTAGGTGTTCAGGGCTCCCCCCTTCTTGGTCACATCGTGCTTGAGGGAGGCGTCGGTGAGCTTCTTGATCCCTCGCTCGAACAGCTCCTTGTTCACGATCTCCACACCGGGCCCCCCGGTGTCGTCGATGACGATGGCCTTGATCCCCTTGCTGCCCATCACCGCGCCCATTCCCCCACGGCCTGCGTACCGGCCGGCGGTGTTCTCCTGGTCGTTGACGCAGATCCCCGCCGCGGTCATGCGCATCTCCCCTGCGGGCCCGATCCCGATGACGGCGACCTTCCCATGCTTCTCCCACAGGCGCTGGCAGACCTCGTACATCCCCTTGCCCACGAGGTCGTCTGCCGGGAGGAACTCCGTCCCGTCCTTGGTGATCTTGAGCACCCAGTACTTGTTCGCATCCTTGGGTTGTCCCTCGATGACGATGGCCTTGATCCCGAGCCTGGCGATCTTCTGGGAGGAGAGACCGCCCGCGTTGGTCTCCTTGATCGTCCCCGTCAACGGGCTCTTCCCGCCGAAGGAGGTGCGGCCGGAGGTCGGAGCAGCGGTCCCGCTCACGATCCCTGGCGCAATGACCAACTTATTCGAAGGACCAAGGGGATGGCAGGTTGGGGGAACTTCGTGGGCAGTGATCATCGAGGTGAGTCCCCGGCCGCCCCAGTAGCGGTAGACCTCGGGGACGTCCTCGTAGGTGGCCTTGAGGTCCGTCATGTTCACGCGCAGGAGCTTCGCCATGGTCAACGCCTCCTTCTCCTTGGGTTCGATGTCGAACTTGCCAGATCCCGTCTTCCCACCAGGGAAGTGCATTGACCTCCCCTTCCACCTCCCTCCATGAAAAAGATAAGGAGGCAACCTCTCCCCGTTGCCTCCTTTGCAAGCCGGCAGGCGTGGAGATCGCTCCCCGCGCCCTATCGCCCATTGCCCCACGGGGGGATCAATGGATCGGAGGTTCCTTAGCTTAAGTATACGCAATCCCAGGGAGGAGAGGAAGAGGGGAACTTGCCCTCAAGGCCCCGGACGCACGTACTCCCCGCTTCGCCCCCCGCGCTTGCGCACGAGCCGGATGTTCTGGATCACCATCTCCCTGTCCACAGCCTTGCACATGTCGTAGATGGCCAAGCCCGCTGCGGCCACCGCCGTTAAGGCCTCCATCTCCACCCCTGTCCTAGCCACGGTACGCACCGTCGCCTCGATCTCCACCCGACTCGCCTCCTCATCGAGGTCGAAGTGGACCTCCACCGCCGTGATGGGCAAGGGATGGGCCAGAGGGATCAGATCGCCTGTGCGCTTGGCCGCCATGGTTGCGGCGATTCGGGCGACGGCGAGTACATCCCCCTTGGCGATCTGGTTGGCGCGGATCAGGGCCAGGGTCTCCGGGCGCATCACCACCTCCCCGCGCGCCACCGCTTCCCGCAGGGTCTCCGCCTTCTGGGAGACATCCACCATCTGGGCACGACCGTGCGCATCCACGTGCGTGAGGCGCTCCATGATCTCTCCCCCCTCAATCGAACAGCCGGACATCCACCTCGGTTCCCTCCGCCAGAACCGCTCCGCCCACGGGGACGACCACGATCCCGTCGGCCTTGACCATGGTGGTGATCACCCCGGACTTCCCGATGATGGGTACTGCCCAGATCTCCCCTCCCCTCTCCTCAAGGGCGACCCGCACGTGTTCCTCCCGCTCCTTCGCCGGGCCGAGGCTCCGGGCCAGCCTCGCCCTCACCTCCTTCCCGAAACCTTTCCGGCGGGCGATCCCGAGCATCCCCTCGAGGAGCTCGCGGACGAACACGTCGAAGACCACCATCGCTGAGACGGGATGGCCAGGGAGCCCAACGAGCGGTTTCCCCTCTTGGATGGCGAGGATGGTGGGCTTTCCAGGCTTGATGGAGACCCCATGGACGACGATGGTGGCGCCAAGCGCGGTGAATGCCTCTGCCACCACATCCCTCGTCCCTACCGAGCTCCCTCCTGAAACCAGGATCAGGTCCGAGGTCCGGGAGGCCTGGCGGAGGACATCCAGGAGGACATCCATCTCGTCGACCACGATTCCATACGGTTGGGGGACAGCCCCAAGCCCGCGGATCAACCCGGTGAGGGAGTAGGTGTTCATGTCCCGGATCTGCCCTGGGCGAGGGACTTGGTCAGGAGGAACGATCTCGTCCCCTGTGACGATGACGGCCACCCGGGGGGCAAGGTACACCTGCACTTCCGTCCGCCCGAGGCCAGCCAGCAGGGCGACCTCCTGCGGCCTCAACCGGGTCCCGGCACGCAAGACGGTTTCGCCCCTCTGCACATCCTCCCCCCTTCGGATGACGTTCTCCCACGCTCCTACAGCGCGCGTCAGGCGGATCCTCCCGCCCTCCAGGAGGCGCACATGCTCCTGCATGACCACGGCGTCTGCGCCCGGAGGCAAGGCCCCGCCCGTGGGAATGCGCGCAGCCTCCCGCGGACCGAGGGAGAAGGAAGGGAGCTCCCCCATGTGTACCTCCCCAACGACGGTCAAGGGCTCCTCCAGGCTTCCGGCGTCAGCTGCCCGGATGGCATACCCGTCCACTGTGGAGCGGTCGAAGGGGGGGAGGTCCATGTCGGCGACGATGTCTGCGGCCAGCACCCGGTCGAAGGCTTCCAGGAGGGGGACCGTCTCCGTCCCCCTGGGGCGGGGCGTGAAGGCTTTCTGGAACAAAGCCCTAGCTTCCTCCGGAGTGAGGAGATGGGTAAACTCTCTTGGCATAGGCTTTCCCCACTTTCCTTGATAGCTCCAGGGATCCTCCCACTGCAAGGGCGATCATCATGTTCCCCGTGAGGAGGGCGGCAAGCCCGGTGGCCCCTGCCACCAGGAAGTCGAAGGGGAGGGTGAGATCGCGCACGAGGAGCCCATGCTGGATGCCCACGGCCGCGAGGAGGACCCCCAGGATGGGGAGCGGGAGGAGGGTGAGCACGCTGGTAGCGGCTTGGCCCATCAAGAGGGCAAGCGCAACGAACGCGCCGCCGATGACCAGCACCGCCGTGCCCGACCGCGCGCCGAAGGCGTAGTGCGCCGTCAGGCCACCGGCGCCATGGCAGACGGGCATGCCCAGCGTGACCCCGGCGACGAGGTTACTCACGGCCAGGTCAAGGGTCAACGCCCTCGGGGTGACCCTCCGGGCTTGGGAGCCGAAGTATTTGGCGGCCGCGTCGGCACAGGCGACCACGGAGTTCACCAGCGTCAGGGGGAGCTGAGGGACGACCAGGGTGAGGAAGGCCATGGACAGCTCCTGCGGCGTGGGCAGGGCGAACCCAAGCGGCGCAGGCCCCAGACGGATCGGGGGGATCCCCTTGAGGAGCAGCCCACTGACCAGGCCCAGGAGAATCAGGGCCAAGCTCGCCGGGAGCCTCCGGCTCCTCCACAGAAGGACGAGGAGCACTGCCCCGGCGAGCGCCATGAGGTGGGCGAGGGAGATGGCCGCAGAGCCCATCTGGACCACCTGCCCGCCTCCCCCGAAGAAAACCTGAGGCCCCTTCACCATGCGCAGGGCAGCTCGCAGGAGGATCAGCCCGATCCCGAGCTGGATCCCCCGGACGAGGGGGCGGGTGAACCACCGCGCCATCACGTCGGCGAACCCGGTCAAGCCAATGACCGCCAGGGAGATCCCCATCAGGAGGCTTCCTGCGGCGATGACGCGCGGGGGCAGCGCAAGGGCGATGGCGATGGCCGAGAATGCCTTGAGGGGCTGCACCGGGATAGGTAGCCGGTAGTAGAGCCCACCCCAGAGGTAGAGGAGGCCAGGGACCAACAGGACGGACGTGGCGTTTAACCCATTGGCAGCGATGAGCGCCACGGCCAGGGGGACGAACGTCCCCAGGTCAGCGACGGCCCCGGCAAGCTCCCTCCGGTTGAAGGTCCCCCTGGCGAGCCTCTCCGCAAAAGAACTTTGGACCCTCCGCAGCAAGGTTTACCTCCTCATAGCCTATCTTCGGGGAATGCACCGCGACTCCTCCGCCTCGATAGGTGCTCCAGTCCAGGATCTGGCGGGGCGCCTCAGTGGCCGGTCTCCTGGTCCAGGATCCCAAGCGCACGCGCGCGCAACTCTGCGAAGCTGAATGCCCGATCTGCGCCTATGCTCCACACCGCCACCAGGAGCGCGAGCGTCCCGAGGACCCGCCCATCGCTCGCCCAGGGGAACGAGAGGAGCGCCTGCTCCCCCAGCAGCGAGCGGCGCATGGCCTCCAGCCACCAGGTCAGGGGGATGCCCATGGAGAGGACCTGGAGGCCTCGAGGGAGGACGGAAACAGGGAAGATCACACCGCAGACCAGGTACAGCGCGGCCCCCACCGCCTCCGGGAGCCTCCAGGCCTCCCCGGAGATCCACACGAGGGCGCTGATGATCACCAGGCCCATCGCCACGATCGCCGCGATCCCCAGGAAGAACGAGGGAACGAGCAGGAGCGGACGCATCGACGAGAGGTGGATGGGGATCCCCAGGACCCAGCGGCCGAAGAGGAGGGTGATCCCCATTGCAGCCAGGGCGGAGGTGGCCTGGGCGAGGGAACAGCCCACCAGATAGGCGCGGTAGGAGATCGGCGCGGAGTAGATGTACCGGAGGGTCTTCCAGTGCTCCCGATCCGCCAGGACGCCCATGGCCATCCCCTGCATCGCCATGACCACGAACGGCCAGAACGCAGAGCCCGTCACGAAGAACCCCAGCACCGGTCCCCTCGGCCCGCGGGCTACGACGAAGAACATCACCGTGAGGATGAGGACGCTCCCCAGCGGGCGGACGACCGAATAGATCAGGAAGAGGAGGGGATCGGTCCAGTTGCTCTCAATCTGCCACCCCAGCCAGTAGGCGACGGTGAGGGTTCGCCACCAACGGGCAAAGCGTCCTTCCTGGGATCTCGGGATCGCGACCCATCCCACGCTGCAAACCTCCCTTAGAACCTCAAGCTCAGGCGCCCCTCTCGCCGGGCGAGGTACTCCATCCGCTGCAACAGCCGGCGGGCGAGGAGGAGGAAGAAAAGGGCCAGCACCACCAGGAACGCCAGCTCCACGCGCGCAGGGAGAAGGGCAGGGTGGGCGCCCGCGAAGAGCAGCTGCCGCATGGCGTCCAGGCCCAGCGTCAGGGGGATGATCGACGCCCCCACCCCGACCCAGAACCCCAGCGCGCGCACGGGGAAGTAAAACCCTGAGGCCAGGAACACGGGCTCCATGAACAGGTTCACGGTATGCCACGCCTCCCTCCCCCAGAAGAGGAAAAGGCTCGCGAACACCACCCCCAGGCCGTAGAGGGCAACGACGGTGACGGCAAAGATGAGCAGGAAGAGGGGGATCTGGCGAAGGGTATAGGACACATGGAACAAGAGCGAGCCGAGCGACACGATGAGGATGACGCGAAGGAGGGTCGCCACGAGCCCTCCCAAAGACATCCCCAGGAGGATGGGCGTGAGGCCGCAGGGCATCATCAGATAGAGCTCCAGGTTCCCGCCCTGCTTCTCCCAGTAGAACTGCGCGGCCATGGACCACATGACGTTCATCCAAAAGGCCGTGGTGGCCCCGCCCATGATCACGTACCCTACGAACCTCTCCGGAGCGCCAAGGGCCTTGTACACGTACACGAACGCGATGGTACCGAGGAGCGGGAGAACGGTATCGTAGAAGAGCCAGGATTTGTCCCGGTTGCTCCCGATGATCCTGGGATAGGAGCGTCCCACCATGGCCCGGAGGAACCGGACGATCCCCCTACCCGGCCTCATCGGCTTCCTCCAGTCGCCTTCCCACAATCTGGATGAACACGTCCTCGAGGCTGGGCTCGACCTTCGTGAGGGAGTAGATCTTCCGGTCGCGATCCGCGAGCGCCTTGACCACCCCCGCGATGGCGCCATCCTCGGCGAGCTGCAGGCGGATCTCCGTGCGGCCGTCCAGGGTCCGGGTGTCCACCCGCCGGACCCCTGGCACCTCCCTGAGCCAGCCGTCGTCGGGGAGATGCTCGGTGGTCAGCAGGAAGTAGCTCCCCCCGGCTGCATTGCGGCGGAGCGCAGAGGGGGGATCGCAGGCGATGATCCTCCCTTTGTGGATGATGGCGACGCGGTCGCAGAGCTCCTCCGCCTCGTGCATGTAGTGGGTGGTGAGCAGGATCGTTCGGCCTGGTTTCTCCCGGATCCACTCCCGGATGTACGCCCGGATGTCCCGCGCAGCGGAGACGTCGAGCCCCACTGTCGGCTCGTCCAGGAAGAAGACGAGCGGGTCGGAGAGGAGCCCCCGCACCAGGTTCATCTTCTGGCGCATCCCCGTGGAGAGGTCGCTGACGCGACGGTTCCGCTCGTCGTAAAGGCCGACGATCCTCAGGAGCTCATCGATGCGCGCGAGGGCGAGCCGTGTGGGCAGGCCGTAGAACTGGCTGAACATCCACAGTTGCTCGCGCACCGTGAGCAGCCCGTAGCCCGAGTGCTCTCCCCCGGAGACCATGGAGATCAGCTCGCGCACTTGGTGGGCCTGCTCCACCACGTCCAGCCCGGCCACGCGGGCGGTGCCAGAGGTGGGGAGGAGGAGCGTCACGAGGATCTTGATCAATGTGGTCTTCCCCGCCCCATTCGGGCCGAGGAGCCCGAACAGCTCCCCGTAGGGGATCTCCAGCGTCACCCCGTCGAGGGCCACGATCCGGGTATCCTGGGAGTTCTTGGAAGACCCCCTCCTCCGGTAGACGCGGACGAGATCCTTTGTCTCCACCGCCAGATCCTTCATGCCGTAGAAGGGATTCTTCCCCTCCTCCTTCACCTCCTGGAAGTATGGAGCGGCAAGTCTTTCGCCCGCAGTCGTCTCCCCAGGGCCATCAAGATCTTCCCGAGCTTCCAACGCAGGCTGACCGGGAAAGCGGCGCTTCCCCGCCCGACCCGCTCCCTCACGCTTTCCTGCAGGAGCTCCTCGTGGCGCTGCCGCGCCAGCTCGTAGAGTAAGAATTCCGGGAACACCGGCATCATCCGCGATCCCTCCCCTCATGGTCTCACCCTCAGGGTGGGGCATCGCGGGTAGATCAACACCGGCAGTTCGACCGGTTCTTGCGCTCAGTCCAAGGGGAAGGCTCCCTGCCCGTTTGGCCAGGGGACTCTTACCGCAGCAACTGGACCTCCCCCGTGTCGGGGTGACTTAGAGGAGCCCGTGTTGGCTGGCGAGCGCCACGGCTTGCGCGCGGTTCTCCGCCCCGAGCTTGTTGAAGATCGAGGTCACGTGGTACTTGACGGTCCGCTCCGTAATCCTCAGGGTGCGGGCGATCTCCTTGTTGGAGAACCCCTGGGCAACGAGGCGCAGGACCTCCACCTCCCGCGGGCTCAACACCCGGGAGGAGCGCCTCCGCGGACCAACCCTGGTCAGCACCTTGGCAGCGACGCGCGGCTCGAGGATGGAGCCTCCCTCGTGGACAATTTGGATAGCCCTCACGATCTCCTGGGCAGAGGTGCCCTTCAGGAGGTAGCCCTTCGCACCTGCCTCCAACGCCCCGAAGATCCGCTCGTCGGTGTCGTAGGCAGTGAACACGATGATCCGCGTGGAGGGGGAGGCTTCCAGGATCTTCCCAATGGCCTCGACACCCCCCATCCCAGGGAGCTCGAGATCGAGGAGGACGACGTCAGGGCGCTCCCGCGCGCTCAGGCGGACCGCTTCCTCCCCTGTCGCCGCCTCCCCCACGACGGTGAAGGCTTCCTTCCCCTCGAGGATGGCGGCGAGGCCTTCGCGGACGATGGGATGATCGTCAACGATCAAGAGACGGACCACGCTCGCCCTCCACGATGGGGACGCTGGCCACGACCGTCGTCCCACGGCCTCTCCGGCTCAGGATCCGGATGTGACCTCCGAGGGCACGCGCCCGTTCCACCATGCCGAGGATCCCGTACCCTTCCCTCCCCGCACCCGTGCCGGGATCGAATCCCTGCCCGTCATCGGTGATCACGAGCACCACCTTCCTCTCCGTCACCCGGAGCCGGATGTGAACCTCCCTGGCCCTGGCGTGTTTCCGCACGTTGGTCAAGGCCTCCTGGGCGATACGGTAGAGTTCCAACTCTGCCTGGCAGGTGAGCGGGCAGGGAGCATCGGCATGAACGCGGACGCGAATCCCCGTCTCGGCGGTGAAGGCCCGCCCTAACGCGGACAGCGCCTGGGGAAGGGACCTTCCCCCCGGAAGCCCGTGCCGGAGGTTCCACACCGACCGCCGCGTTTCCTCCAGGTTCCTCTGCACGAGTTCCAGCGCCTTGTCCAGATGCCTCCTGGCGTGCTCGGGCTGCGCGGCGAGCTGCTCCCTTGCCGCCTCGAGTTGAAGGCCAATGGCTGTCAGCCCCTGGGCCAGGGTATCGTGGACCTCCCTGGCAAGGCGCGTCCGCTCCTCAGCTCTGGCAAGGTGCATGGACTTCTCCGCGAGCTGGGCCCTCTCCACGGCAATCCCAAGCCCATAGGCAATGGTGGAGAGCAGCCGTAGCTCCGCCCGGGTAAGCTTCCGCCAGGAGGGTCCCGTCAGGTTCATGATCCCTAGGGGCCTCCCCTGGAAGGAGAGGGGGATGGTGGCATGGTACCTGAGGCCTTGCGTCAGCTCTTCGCCGACGGCGCTGCGCAGGCGGCTGCACTCCATGATGTCGATGTTCTTTGGCGTCAGCTCCCCGTTCAGGAACTCTGAGATGCACCAGCACGGCCGGCCGGTCATCTTCACGGGCTCCTGGAGGTACGGAGGGAGGTTGTGGACGGCTGCACTGTAGAACTGGTTTGTCTCGGGATCGAGGAGCCAGACCCATCCGCTGTGGAGGCCGAGGAACTCGGCAACGAGCTTGAGGGTGCGCTCCAGGGCCTGACGGATATCGGCGACGCAACAGAGCGCCTCTGCCACCCCGCCGAGGATGGCCAGCTCCCTCACCCCTTGGGATCGCTTCGCCTTCCTCTCCCGCATCGCTCCCATTGTACCATGATCCCACTTTCAGAACACGTCCAGGCGAGCAGCCCACCCTGTCCATTGGGACAGGTCTTGAAGGGAGAGGGCCAGGGGAGGGGGAAAGGAATTCCCCTGTGGAGGGACCCAGGTGGAACGACCACCGCGCATCCTAAGCCGCAAGGCCGAACGGGTGGATCGAACCCTGGAGGCCTACTACGGAGCACCCCAGCCCCGGAGGGCACGGGATCCTATTTCCAGCCTCATCCGGACCATCCTCTCCCAGAACACAAGCGATGTGAACAGCGACCTGGCCTTTGCCCGCCTCAGGGCGCGGTTCCCCACGTGGGAGGCGGTGCGCGACGCTCCCCTTGCGGAGGTGATTGCCGCCATCAAGCCCGCGGGGCTCGCTCGCCAGAAGGCCCCGCGGATCCAGCGGATCCTCCGCCAGATCACCGAGGAGCGGGGAGCGCTCACCCTCGACTTCCTGAGAGAGCTGCCTGTGGAGGAAGCCCGGGCGTGGTTGCTCAATTTGGACGGGGTGGGGCCCAAAACGGCAGCGATCGTCCTCCTCTTCTCCCTCGGCAAACCGGCCTTCCCGGTGGATACGCATGTCTACCGCGTGGGGACCCGCCTTGGACTGATCCCTCAGGGGATGCGCGTGGAGAGGGCCCACGCCTGGATGGAGGCCCTCGTCCCACCAGAGCGGTACGGCCCCTTCCACCTGCTGTTGATCCGCCACGGCCGGGAGATCTGTAGGGCCCAACGTCCCCGCTGCCCCATCTGTCCCCTCCAGCGCTGGTGCGACTGGTACCGCCAGGGACGCACCTGACTCCCTTTTCTCTCCCCTCCCCGCGCTCTCACTCCTCACTGTTAAGTGAGGGGGGACCCCAGCCGGAACGTGGTATGCTATCCTTGGAAGCTCATGGAGCGGTTGGACCACCGACAGAAATCCTTCTGGATGGCAACGACCGCGCACCACGAGAACCCTCCCCTGGAAGGGACGGTGAAGGTGGACGTAGCCATCCTCGGAGGCGGCTTCTCTGGGCTGTCCTCTGCCTACCACATCAAACAGGCCGATCCCGGCGCAGACGTGGCCGTGCTGGAAGCCCAAGTCACCGGCTACGGCGCGAGCGGCCGCAGCGGCGGGTTCTCCATGACCCTCTTTGGGCTTTCCCTCGCCACAACGTACCTGCTCCACGGCGAAAGCCGCACCAGGGAAGCTTTCCAGTACATGGTAGATGCCGTAGAATACGTGGGCAGGCTGGTTCGGGAGCACAACCTCCAGTGTGACTATCAGCGATCTGGATTCCTCCGGGTGGCCACCAGCCCGTCGCAAGTCAGGACGATCCAGCACGAATTGGACCTTGCCGCGAAGATCGGGCTCCCAGGGGTGGAGTGGTGGGAGCGAGAGAGAGTCCAGGAGGCCGTGCATTCCGAGCGCTTCCTCGGGGGGTGGTGGGAACCTCGCTGCGCCCTCCTTCATCCAGCGAAGTTCGTCGGGGAGCTGAAGCGGATCGCAGAGAAGGCAGGTGCAGCGATCTACGAGCGGAGTCCCGTCCAGGAGATCCGGCGGAATGCCCACGGGTTCCGGCTCAAGACGCCGTATGGAGAAGTCCACGCGACCAAGGTGGTCTTCGCTACGAACGCTTGGAGCCACCTCTTCCCCTGGTTGAGGCGAAAACAGGTCCCCGTATGGACCTATCAAGTCGCCACAGAACCGCTCAGCCCGGAAGAATGGGCCTCCATAGGCTGGGCGCAGAAGATGGGGATTGAGGATGCCAGGAACCTCATCCATTACTTCCGCCCCTCTCCAGACGGGCGCATCCTCATGGGCGGAGGCCGTGTCGTCTTGAGCTTTGGCCGGAACATGGAGAAAGATTCCGATGCGCCCACCTTCCGCCACTTGGAGGGCTTCCTGACCACGCTCTTCCCGCAACTGAAAGGTGTGCGCATTGCTTACCGCTGGGGCGGCCCTGTTTCCGTGACCTTGGACATGGTACCGGCCGTGGGGATGCTCCAGGATCAGCGCGTTGTCTATACCTTGGGCTGTATCGGCCACGGGGTTTCGTTGATGCCCAGCAACGGCCGGATCGTGGCAGACCTTGTCCTGGAACGGAAGACCCCCCTCACCGATCTCTGGTTCGTGAACCGGAAGGTCCTCCCCGTTCCCGGGGAACCCCTACGATTCCTCCTTACTCGCGCCATCCGCGGATTCTTCACCTTGCAGGACTGGTGGCACGATCGAAGAGGGACTGGGTAGGTAGAGAGGGAAGTTGACAGCCCTCCTCCCCAATGCCAGAATCAGGTTAGCCGACGAGGAAGGGAATGGGAAGCCCAATCAATCTCGAACTCATTCGATCCCGATCTGCAGACATCCGGCAGGAGCTGGAGATGTTGCGTTCCTTCCTTACCGCCATTGGGGAGTACATCGGGTCAGAAGCTGGTGCGGGAGAATGAGGAACGGTTCACCCGGAGGGGAATTCAGGAGGTACCGTCTCGGCCCTGAGGAGCGGGAGCGCGTGGCCACCCGCATCGGCGAAGTGCTGGCCCAAGAAGACTGTGTTCTCTTTGCGTACCTCTTTGGTTCCTTCCTTGAGGGGCGGCCTTTTGAGGACGTCGACCTGGGCGTTTTCGTGGAGAGTGTCCGGTGTCCCTCCGGAAGCCTTCTGGATGCACAACTCTGGCTGGCTACCAGGATGGAGAGGGAGATACGCCTTCCTGTGGATGTGGTGGTGCTGAACGACGCACCCCTTGGGCTTTGCCTGATCGCCCTCCGCGGGCGATTGGTCTATTCCCGTGATGAGAACCTGCGTCTGGCATTCATCGAGCGTACTTCGTTACAGGCTATGGATACCGCGTACCTGAGGCGGCAATCTCTGCGCGATCTCTTGTCCCCCTCCCGCCGCCCGTAAGGAACTGGAGCTTCCTCTGGGTCGGGGTCCCCACCAAGGGGTCCCCGCCAAAACCCGTGTCGGG
>Ga0197143_1000323_pt1 | contig 56309 bp, 57 predicted proteins | sample GBS70_MetaG_FD_148603 | JGI IMG/M metagenome (GOLD analysis project Ga0197143, IMG submission 148603) | Sediment microbial communities from Great Boiling Springs, Gerlach, Nevada, United States - GBS 70_MetaG | ecosystem: Environmental > Aquatic > Thermal springs > Hot (42-90C) > Sediment... | reverse complement strand
GAGCTCTCATTTAAGGAGATAGCTGATAGGGAATGGACGAATTTAGTTTATGAGGGGCTCTGGGGCGAGCCGCTGAGGGAGAGCCTCCAGGAACTGATAAAAGGCATGAATAAGTATGTGTGCGGTGAGGTGAAGCTGAAATTATTCAAAGGGACTCTGTCTGTCATCGGGAGGAGATCGGATTATATGTTATATGACTTGAAGATAGCTGGTTACGATGAGGGATGGTACCCCACGGATGAAGAAGCTAGGGGCTTCATCAACGCATGGGGTTTATATTCAGTGACAGCGAGGGCAGTGAGGAGGAATGTACAGGAAGCCAGGGTTGGGAGATCAGAGCGATTGGCTCACTAAGTTCATATCATCGATAGATTCCGATAGGAGGATATTCAGGGCCACTGTACTCACGGCTCTGGCCCATCAAATACATCTTTTTGAATCCGGTTTGATCCCGAAGGAGGCTGCATTGACTATCTCGCTCCTCCTAGAAGCCCTCAATAGAGAGGATGAGATACTCTCGAGAGGCTTCGAGGACGTTCACGAAGCTCTGGAGAGTTGGATAATTGAGAGAGCTGGAAATCTAGGTGGATGGCTCGCTTATGGGAAGAGCAGGAACGATCAAGTCGCTACAGCTCTTCGCTACGTGACGATAAGGGAGCTCATCTCCCTGCTCTGGGAGATCAATAGGTTGAGGGATTCTCTGATAAACTCAGCGTTCGTGAATCTCGAGAAGAAGATGCCTGCTTTCACTCACTCGCAACCCGCTCAACCATCTACAGTATCCCATTACTTACTTTCGATAGAGTACGAACTCTCCCATCATTATAGATCGATTTGGCACGCCATGAGGGAGGTAGTTGACTTATGTCCCTTGGGCTCGGGGCCAGCTGCCGGGAGCTCAGTTCCCATAGATAGGGGGAGGTTAGCTGATCTCCTGGGATTCTCAGGTGTGGAGAGCAATACTCTTTTAGCGACGGGAAGCAGGTCCTTTGAGACGATATTACTCGGGATAATATCCTCCCTCATGGTCGTTTTGAGTAGGGTCTGTGAGGACTTGATAATATGGTCGACTCCGAACTTCAGCTTAGTTGAACTCCCCGATGAGCACGTCTCAACTAGCAGCATAATGCCGCAGAAGAGGAACCCCGTGACATTGGAGGTGATCAGGGCTAAAGCTGGAGAGGTGATCGGGTGCCACTTCACAATACTTTCCGTGATGAAGGGGCTCCCCAGTGGGTACAATCTGGACATTCAGGAGACGAATGAACCATTCCTGAGGGCAATTAATACCACGAAGGAGTCTTTGAAGGTCCTCTCAGACCTCATCAAGAGAGCGAGATTCAAGGAAAGTGAGATCGAGATAACTCTAGCTCAGTTCGTCGCGGAGGAGCTCGTTAGGAGGAGAGGGATAAGCTATAGGGAGGCTCATTCTATCCTAGCGTCTGCTTTGAGGGAATCCGGATGGGATCTGAGGAGGGCTGCCCATTCCCTGGGGATGGAGCTTCCCAGTTCTTATGAAGTCAAGGTCAGGGGTGGCCCCGATCCTGAGAGCTTGAAGGGGGAGCTAGAGGCGAGGAAGAGGTTGCTGAGAGATGATATATCGAGGTTAGTGGAATATGAAGCGGAGAAGATGGAAAGTGAGAAGAGATTGATAGATCTCGCGAGAAAATTGGCTGGAAAGCCCTCTCAATGATCCTCTGAATATTTATCATTAACTGCTCATTGAAGTAGAGGATGCTGAGGGGAGCCAGTAAATCCAGGATAGCTTCTGGTGTTGCTGTAGTATCGATAGCAGCTAGACCATTCCCTTGCCCTCATGGGAGGTGTATATACTGCCCAGGCGGCGGGGAGACACCGCAGAGCTATGTCGAGAGGAGCCCTATCGTGATCAGGGGCTCTAAGTTGAATTACGATCCCTACCTTCAAGTGACCCAGAGGTTGATGGATTTCTCGAGCATAGGGGTACATCCCTCTAAAGTGGAGCTCATCGTAATGGGAGGTACTTTCAATGCCCAGCCCTTCGATTACCAAGAGTGGTTCGTGAAAAGGGCCTTAGATGCTATGAACTCCTACATGGGGCCGGAAGTGAGATCTAGGAACTTGATAGAAGCTCAAGAGTTGAATGAGACTTCATCCGTTAGATGCGTCGCTATGACTCTGGAGACCAGGCCCGATTGGGCGATGGAGGATCACGTAGATAAGATGCTCTATCTAGGGTTCACTAGAGTGGAGTTAGGAGTCCAATCCATTTACGAGGATGTCCTAGAGAGGGTGAGGAGGGGTCACTCCACTCTAGATACGATAGTAGCCACGAGGATCCTTAAGGATTCCGCTTACAAGTTAGGTTACCATCTAATGCCTGGATTACCTGGAAGCGATTTGGATAGGGATTTGGAGGCCCTAAGGACTGTCTTAAGCGATCCATCTTTCAGGCCGGATATGCTGAAGATATATCCTACTCTCGTGATCCCCGGGACTCCGCTATATGATATGTGGAAGAGGGGAGAATATGAAGGGCTCACGGACGAGGAGTTCGAGGAGTTCCTGAGCAAGGCCCTCCCCATGATGCCGAGATGGATCAGACTTCAACATGTCCAGAGGGATATACCTGGAGATTTTATAGCTGCGGGTCCTAAGAGGAGGAATTTGAGGCAGATCGTGGAGGAGAAGCTTTTGAAAAGTGGTATCAAAGTGGAGGAAATAAGGTTCAGGGAAGCGGGTAGGGTAGCTCATAAAGGGCTCTCTCCTGATTATTCATCAACGAGGATCGAGTTCATAGAATATGAAGCGAGCGGAGGGACTGAGTTCTTCCTTTCAGTTGTCGATAGGAATGATGTGCTCATCGGGATACTCAGGTTGAGGATCCCCTCCCCCCTAGCCCATAGGTGGGAAGTGGATGAGAGGACGAGCTTGATAAGGGAGCTGCATGTCTACGGGAGGATGGTGCCCCTAGGCATGAGCTCTGGAGAGGATGCTCAGCATAGAGGGTACGGAGCGAGCTTAGTGAGGGAAGCTGAGAGGATATCATCGGAGCTCGGGATGAAAAAGATATTAGTTATCTCTGGGATAGGGGCTAGGGAGTACTTCAGGAGGTTGGGGTATAAGAAAGTGAGGGGATCCTTTTACATGGGAAAGGAACTCTCTGGATGACTCTTTTAAATGAATTAATTCAACCGGCTGATGTCTCCAAGTCTTTTCCTTGATAAACCTCCACTGAGTCTATTAGATCTATCAAATCCTCTATTAAAGTCGGAGGGAAGACTTTCAACATCGATGCTCCATAGATCTCTGAGAGCACATTCTCTAGATCGTCCAAAGCTATATCTAGATCCTCATCCTCTAGTTCGTATGCAGCTGGATCTATGTAGTTATTTCCGAGCACTATGATAGGTATCACTGCCCAGTTGATTCCCCCAGCACTACCTCCAAATTTACTCGGAATCGGTATTATCCCGTTAGAGGAGTAGGGATTGAAAACGTATATTTCGGAGCTCAAGCCCCTCCTCTCCATGAGCTCTATCATCGAAGCTGAGTTCACTGTTATCTCATCTAGAGTCATCCTGCTCAGGATGTCCGTCAAGTAATAGAGGGCCGGTATTATCACTACCTTAACTCCAGATAGCACTGGAATTGCCCTTCTTACCCTAGAAGCTATTTTTGCTGCCTCATCATCACTAACTCCCTTTAATGGGACTTCATTCATCAATACAGGTATGCAGAGTAGATCTATCACTTCGGGTAGCAATTTTCACCCCCTCCATAATCCCGAGAATTACTCATAAATGTTGCGAATATAAACCTCTACTACAAAATTTTCAACAGGAAATGGGACGATTTACGTAATCTTCAAGGCGAGCCTCGCTCCCAATCCCATCTCTCGGGCTTATTTATCTGGAATCCGCCTTTAGGCTCCGGTTTCGAAGCCAACCTATATGTATAAGTCATCGATATATCGCCTTTAGCCATGGAGACATCTCCCCTCAATATGTAACCTTCCTCCGGATCTACGTAAAGCTTCGTTATCGTGGAGACGTTCTGCAGTGGATAATTCATCGTAACGTTCGTGTAATTATAAGCAGTTCTCGTCCCCCAGGGCATCTCCAACTGAACTAGCCCCTCATTCACCATTAGGACCGTTAAGTTCTCGTAGAGGAGGGATGGAAGGTTTATAGATGAGACACCGACGAGCTCCTTAGGAAATGCTACCATATGGAAGAAAATTTTCCCACAATCTGCTTCAGATGTGTAATTTAATATACATATCTCATAATCTGGCCAAGAAAAATCCCTTATTATGAAGGATTGCACTGTCTTGTTTATCGGCGAGGTAACGTTCCCGTAAGTCAGAGTGACGCTCTCCTCTAAGTTCAGAACCGATCCGTTCCCCAAGGAGAAAGTGAGCTTCTTAGCAGAGGAATAAGCTTCCTGGAAGCTCCTACTACCAGTAGTGCCTTTTCCCAATCCACTAATTAATATGATCGCTATTATCGCTACTACTAACAGGGCAATTATCACTACTCCAACTCTTCTCATACCGCATCCTCTTGGGGACCGCTCAACCTTAATAAACGTTCCTGAAGGTTCTATGAGGACCCTGTTGTTAAAAAATTGGGATTTAGAAAACGAAATTCTCAGGTTCCAGGGATCTACCGACCACTTCTAACCTATCTGTCGGTATCCTTTCCCCTCCGAATAGCTCAGCATCCCTTTTACCTTGAACTAGTGCTGATGCTATCCTCCCTATCGCATCCCCCTTCATTATGCCGCTACCACTATCGCCTGTAGCTACTACCATATTGGACCTCTTGAAGACGACGGGATTGTGATCTACGGAGTTTATCATGTAGAGGCCCGCCCACATGTTATCTACTCTCGCTCCCTCCAGTTGCGGGAAGTACTTCACAACGATAGGATAGATATTATCGTAGTAGAAGGACTCCTCTGGTTCATCATCCGTCGAATAAGGCCTCATTTCATCAGAGAAAGCGAGCCAAAGGGTCCCATCTCTCTTATCGGCCCTTATATAATGCTCAGTCGGGAGTATCGTGAAGGGGAGGACTCCCTCCTCATTGAAGTTGGGGTTGTATAAGAGAGCCCTCTGCTCCTCAGTCCTGGGCCTCAATGTGAATATCTGCCTCTTCTTAGGCTTCGATATACAATCTATCCCCAGAGGATCTAGTAAAAGGTGAGACCATCCACCAGCAGCTAGAACTAAGTTTTTCGCCTTCAAAATCCCTTTATTCGTCTCAACACCAGAGAACTTAACTTTCTGCCAAGCTCTAGGCTCCCTAGGTATTCCAAGTTTCACCTCAGGCTCGACTATCACTCTCTCGACCTTCGTATTGAACTGGAAATCTCCTCCCATCTCCCTTATCCTATCCCTGTAGTAGTAAGCGAGCTTATCGGCATCCATGTAACCGCACTTGAAACCGAAGATCCCATAATCTACATCCATTATATTGAGTAACTCAGCCTCCTCATCCCCTGAGAAGTCATAATTCATCTCAAGCCTCTCCATAAGCTCCTCTCTCCTGTATATCCTGACGGCCCCCGTTTTCTCCAGTATCTCAGCTACCTCAGATACTCTCTCGAACTGCTCCTTGCTCCTGAGCACTAGGTAGCCTACTTTCATTATTCCTAGGTCATAACCCTCCTTCTCCTGTACATGGAGGAAGAAATCTACTGAAGTTCCCGCGAGCAATCTATTCGTCTGAGATGTGAATAAGTTAGCCCTAAAAGCAGCTGCGCTCTTAGCCGTAGCTCCCTGACCGACGTCTCCCATCCTATCAACTATGAGAACGCTCTTCCCTGGATTCTCCCTCAGGTAATGATAAGCAGTCGCTAGACCGAAGATTCCCGCCCCAACTACTAAGAGATCCGCCTCCAAAATATCACCGGAATTTCACGACCATAAATATTAAAAATTTTATTGGGTAGGAGCGGAGGTGTTGGAGTTGGTCATAAGGGAGAGTTTCCCCCTGCTTCCACCCTACGTCCCACTCTTAATGTACGCTATCTTAATTCCTATAACTATAGTATTTCTATATGGAATTTACAGAGTGATCTCGAGATTCGAGCTCATGGAGGCCCTGAGATCCCTGGATCTCAGCTCTCTATCGAGGGGAGTTAAAAGGGTAATAAGCCAGAGGAGAGTTATTGAAAGGACTAAGGGATTTCCTCACCTCTTCCTCTTCCTTGGAACCCTTCTACTATTCTTGGGGACTGTGACGGTATTCTTAGAGACTGATATACTGAGGCACTTCGGTGTGTTCATACTCAAGGACGTAACATACTTTACCTTCGAGTTCATCATGGATTTATCTGGATTGACCCTCATTCTTGGAATAATTTTACTATTCCCGACGAGGGAGAGGGAGGGGAAGCTCCTCCTCTTAGGTCTGCTATATATAGGGCTCACTGGATTCTTAATAGAGGCTATAAGGATCCATAACATGCCTAATGAAGCATCTGTCTATTCATTCATCGGGAATTTATTATCGAGTTATACTGGATCACTTACAGAGATCTATCAAGTCCTATGGTGGAGCCATGCCCTCGTAGCATTCCTCATGATAGCTTATCTACCATACAGCAACCTCCTTCACTCACTCACGGCTATAGTGACGTCCTCTCTAGAGAGGGATGAACCGGAGTTCCCCAAGGAGCCGTTCCTCCTCCAAGAGATCGAGGATCTGGAGAGTGTGAAGATCGGATTCGAGGATCCTAAGGAATTGCCTTGGTATGAGAAGTACAGGCTCTCTGCATGCGTGAAATGTGGGAGATGCACTGACTCATGCCCATCTAACAACATAGGGAGACCGCTCTCCCCGAAGGACGTCGTGATAGGATTGAGGGCATCTATACTAGGGGCTGAATATGAGCTCGGAGATGATGCTGTCTGGTCCTGCGTCGCCTGTGGTGCATGCGTATCTTCATGCCCCAACTACGTGAGTCCCTTCAGTTTCCTGATGGAGAGAAGGCGTAAGCTCGTTTTAGATGGGAAGATAGATAAGAAAATGGGGGAGTTAATTAACAGTCTCAGGAGGTATAAGAACTCTCTATCCGTCCCTCAGAGGGGGAGATTGAGTTGGTTGAGCAGTGATGAGGACCCTGATTACTACATATGGGTGGGCTGTCAATATTCCTTCGATCCCGTGGGGAAGAAGATAGTGAGCAAGCTCGTAGATCTCCTGAGGAGCGCTGGCTTGAGGATAGCGAATCTAGGGGAACTGGAGACGTGCTGCGGTGAGCCTGTGAGGAGGCTAGGTGAGGAGGGGATGTTCCAGGAATTCGCCTTATCGAATTCAGAGATCTTCAAGGAGCTGGGTGTTAAGAAACTGCTCGTCTTATGTCCTCATGGCCTCGCGGTCTTCAAAAAAGAATATCCTAGGATAATAAAGGACTGGAATGTTGAGGTAATCTCACACGTGGAGCTTCTCTCAGATCTCGTTAATAAGGGCAAGCTTAAAGTCGAAAAATTCGATGAACTCACTTTCCACGATCCGTGCAACTTAGCTAGGTTCAATGGGATGATAGAGGAGCCAAGGTCCATTCTGAGGATGGCAGGTGGATTCAAGGAGATGAGGAGGAGAGGTAAGGAGACATTCTGTTGCGGGGCTGGAGGAGCTAACTATTGGTATCAAACTGGCGAGAGCCTGATGGCTAAGGAGAGAGTTAAAGAAGCGAGGGAAGTGGCTAAGAACTTAGTTGTAGCATGTCCCTTCTGCTATGCGATGCTGAACGATGCTATGAAGGGCATGGGGATCGAGGATATGAGAGTATTGGAGATCTCAGAACTCATCTCAGAAAGCTCCCGAGATAAGTCATGATTTTCATCAATCTTTTAATTCTATTGAACAGATGCCTCACGCTCATCGGAAACTGCTGAGAGTGATAGCTCACTTCTTTCAAAGTGAATTACCTCTTCCGGATTTCAGACTTCTCATATCCTAGAGATTCTCACAGATCTTCTATCGCTCCTTCGAGATCCTCAGTCACGCTTATATCTTTATCTAACCCCTAGCTCGGGTAATTGCGATGCCCGCAATAGTCGTCGTCGGGATGCAATTCGGGGATGAGAGCAAAGGCGCTGTTGTGGACTTTCTAGCGGAATGGGCGGATCTAGTAGTGAGATATAACGGTGGGAGTAATGCTGGCCATACTGTAGTGGTTGGAGGGAAGAAGTACAAGTTTCATCTGATCCCTTCAGGCGCCCTGAGAGGGAAGAAGTGCGTCATAGGCGCTGGAGTAGCTTTCGATCCTGAAGTATTCATGGAGGAAATGAATGAATTGAGGAAAGAGGTTAGGGATGTCGATCTGATCGTATCCATGAAGGCGACTCTCCTCTTACCCTACCACAAGGAGCTGGATGCAGCTACAGCTGGTGAATCCCTCGGGACTACGAAGAGGGGGATAGGGCCAGCATATCAGGATAAGATGGCAAGGATATCGGGACTTAAAGTGAGGGATCTCCTCTCCGAGGATTTCCCTGAGAAGTTGAGGAGAGTTATGAAAGTGAAGGAAGCTGAGTTGAGGAACTCGGGCGTATTGAGGGGTGATCTAGATGAGTACTTGAGCGAGATCTTGAGGAGAGCTGAGATCTGGAGGGAATTCCTCAGTCCCTTCGTTGGGGAGGATCACATAGAGGTCAACGAAGCTATAGCGATGGGGAAGATCGTGATATTCGAGGGGGCCCAGGGGACTATGCTCGATGTAGATCACGGTACCTACCCTTACGTCACTTCATCTAGCACGATAGCTGGAGGAGCTTGCACTGGCGTTGGAGTGAGTCCCCTCTCAATAGACGCGGTATTAGGGGTCTCAAAGGCTTACACATCTAGAGTAGGGGCTGGGCCCTTCCCAACGGAACTCTTCGGACCTGAGGCCGATATGATAAGGGAGAGAGGTGGTGAATATGGGACTACGACTGGGAGACCTAGGAGAGTCGGATGGTTGGACATCCCCATGCTCAAATACTCAACTCTGATAAATGGAATTGGATACGTCGCTCTGAGGAAGCTAGATGTCCTCTCAGGTCTAGGGAAGCTGAAGATAGCTGTAGCATATGAGATAGATGGGAAGGAGTTCAAGATAGCTCCCCCCTATGTGGATGAGCTCCAGAAGGCGAAGCCTGTCTATGAGGAAGTGGAGGGATGGAAGGAACTCGATTGGAGGTCTGTAGTTAGAGAAGGATGGGAGGGAATTCCTGAGGAAATGAAAGCTTACATAGAACTTATTGAGAGGGAATTGAATGTTAAGGTCGTGATGATAGGTTTAGGGCCTGATAGGGAGATGACTATAGTGAGCCCCGCATTGAAGGAGCTGTTACAACCGATAGCTGGACTTCACCATGGGGGATCAAAGGTTATATAGAGGATAGCGGACCTTATGGAAGGGTTCCGATAGGTAGCAAGCTCTCCTATAGATGTTCTTCCCTCGATTCTAGGCTCATCCTAGCTCTGGACTTCCCACCTAGGGATGTCAGGGGAATACTGAGTGAGCTCCGCGACTTAGCAGTTGGAGTGAAGGTCGGCTTCCCGATAACTCTCTCTCTGGGGTTCGATGGCATAAGAGAGCTAATAAGGGATTTCCCGGATTACTACTGGATCGCTGATTACAAGCTCGCTGACATACCTGAAGTCGTCCATTACGTCCTCAAGGGATTGGAGCAAGAGGGCTTCGATGCCTCAATAATACACCTCTTCACGGGCCATAGGAGGTACGATGTGAGGATGGAATTGATAGGGGTCGCAGCTATGAGTCATCCGGAGGCGAAGTTCTTCAGGGGAAATTTCGAGAAGTTGCTAGATGAAGCTGAGCTCTTAGGCGTTGATGGGATAGTAGTAGGCGCTACCAGGCCGGAGATGATAAGAGAAGCTAGGAGGAGGCTCCCAAACGTTAGGATATTCTCCCCCGGCGTGGGAGCTCAGGGGGCTGAACCTGGCTCCGCTATAGCTGCTGGGGCGGACTTCGAGATAGTGGGGAGGAGCATATTGGGGAGCGAGGACCCGAGGTTGGAAGCGATGAGAGTCGTCGAAGCTCAGAGGGGTGTCATCCATGGACGCTCGTGAGTTAGGGGTTATCCTCATATCGAGGGGTATGCTGAAGTTCGGGGAGTTCACACTCACATCAGGGAAGAGGAGCAATATATACGTGGATCTGAGGCCTCTTCCATCTTTCCCAGAGGAATTCATGAAGATAGCTACGGAGATTTCTGAGAGAATGAGTGGGGATTTCGGTATCTGCGGGGTCGCTGTAGGCGGGCTTCCACTAGCCACAGCTGTCGCGATGATATCCAAGAAGCCTCTAATATACGTGAGAAAAGAGAGGAAGGAGCATGGAACTGAGAGCCTCTTAGAAGGCTCCTTGAACATGGAGAGCTACGTCATAATAGATGATGTCGCTACGACAGGCGGCTCCATATTGAACGCTGCGAGGATAGTTAGGAGCTCCGGATCAGATGTCAAGGAAGCTTGGGTAGTGATAGATAGGATGCAGGGAGCGGTTGAGAGCCTTAAAGAGGAGGGTATAGAGTTGAAGAGCCTCGCGACCCTCCCGGATATAGTCAAGTTAGTCCTGGATTCCCTCCCGGAGAGGGAGAGGGTTTACGCTCTGAATTACCTCAGGGAGGTAGGAGTATGAGTCTTAGGGGTAAGGATATAATCTCGATTTCCGACATAAGGAGGAGCGATCTTGAGAGGCTTTTCAGGGTGGCTTCATCTAAGTTTCAGGGGGATGAGCTCAAGGGGAAGATAGTAGCGATGGCCTTCTTCGAGCCGAGCACTAGGACTAGATTCAGCTTCGAGACAGCGACTCTGAGATTAGGCGGTAGCTATATAGGTTTTGAGGCCGCACAATCCACATCCCTAGCTAAGGGTGAGAGCTTCTCAGACACCATAAGGATGCTGGATTCTTACGCTGATGGGATCGTCGTCAGACATAGCTTGGAGGGAGCAGCGAAACTCGCAGCAGAGCTAGCTGAGGCCCCCGTCATAAACGCTGGGGATGGGACGAAGAACCATCCGACTCAAGCGATGATAGATCTCTACACGATATGGAAGGAGAGGGGGAATTTGGACAACTTGACTTACGGTGTGTTGGGGGATTTAAGGTATGGGAGGGCTGCTGCTAGCTTTTTAAAAGCTCTTAACCTCTATTACCCGAAAAAAGTTTATCTAATATGCCCAGAGGGATTAAGACCTAAACAGGAGCTTCTAGACTCCCTTAAGATGCCATGGGAGTTCTCGGATCTCAAAGAAGCGCTACCGGAGCTCGATGTCTTATACGTGACTAGGGTCCAGAAGGAGAGGTTCCCGGACCCCTCAGAGTATGAGAGAGTGAAGGGCAGCTATAAGGTAGATTCCTCTACCCTAAAGGACGCTAAGGAGGGATTGATGATACTTCATCCTCTCCCGAGGGTCGATGAGATCTCCTTAGATGTGGATTCCACTCCTCACGCTTATTACTTCAAGCAAGCAGCTAACGGAGTTCCCGTCAGGATGGCACTCTTATCGGAGGTGATACCATGAAGGAAGAGCTCGTGGTGAGGAGGATAGCTGATGGTACTGTCATAGATCATATACCAGCTGGGAGGGCGTTGAGGGTACTCAAGCTCCTAGGGATAACTGGAGAGAGGGAAGGTATCGTAGCTCTCGTGATGAACGTTCCTAGCAAGAAATTGGGTAAGAAGGACATAGTTAAGGTAGAGGGAAGGGAACTCAGTAAGGAGGAAGTCGATAAGATATCCTTGATAGCTCCATCAGCGACTATAAACATAATCAGGAACTTCGAGGTAGCTTTGAAGAGGAGGGTTGAGCTCCCGCGGAGGATCATAGGTATATTGAAGTGCTTAAACCCGAATTGCGTCACTAACGCCCCTAGGGAAGCAGTGAGACCTTCATTCACGCTTCTATCTGAGAGCCCCCTGAGGATGGTCTGTGAGTACTGCGGGGAGTACTTAAGAGAGGAGGATATAATTGAGCAATTATCAGGCGTATAAAGTAATGAGAATAATTGAGAGCGAGAGGCTCAGCGAGAAAGTCAAGAAGATAGTCTTAGAAGGGAACCTCGGATCTTCTCCTGGCCAATATGCGATGATCTGGGTCCCTAAAGTAGGTGAGATACCCATAAGCATAGCTAGGGAGCCGGAGGGGGAGACCTGGATCTTAGTAGCTAAAGTAGGTAAGGTGAGCTCAGCTATCCACTCCCTCAAGGTCGGAGAGGAGCTCTGGGTCAGAGGGCCTTACGGGAGAGGTTTCAGCCTCAGAAATGGAAATTGCTGCCTCATAGGTGGAGGTTACGGTATCTCTCCCCTCATATCCCTATCTGAGAGGCTCAGGGAGAGAGGTAACGCTAAGATAAGATTTTATGCTGGATTCAAGAGGAAAGAAGAGGTGCTTCTCGAGGATTTACTCAGCTCTATTTCCGATGAGCTCATAATAACGACTGAGGATGGATCTCATGGGCTCAAGGGGAGGGTAGTCGAGCTCGTCGATTTCGATTGGCCTGAAGCGATATACTCGGCCGGCCCAGAGGCTATGCTCGTTGAGGTAGTCAGAGAAGCCCTCAGGAGGGGCATATACGCTGAGGTCTCGATGGAGAGGTTGATAAGGTGCTCAATTGGGATCTGCGGGTCCTGTTCTCTAGATCCCCTGGGCCTCCTCGTCTGCAAGGATGGGCCCGTCTTCGATGCGAGGACCCTCAGTGTATCGGAGGACTTCGGGAGGTATTGGAGGGGGTTCGACGGAAGGAAGCTTCATATAGGAGGTGAATCCGTTGGTATGCTTCTGCGGTAAGCTCGCGTTACCTTGGGGTTTGATAGATGGATGTATCGAGATGATCGAAGGTAGGATAAGCTCTCTCTCTGTGGGGATGAGGGGATGCGAGGGAGTTGATCTGATACTACCGGGTATGGTGGACCTGCACGTGCACATGAGGGGGCTCAATCAGAGGCATAAGGGAGATTGGAGATCGGAATCATTAGCTGCTCTGAGCGGAGGGGTTACTGTCGTAGCGGACATGCCCAATAACGTCCCGAAGATAGATAGTAAGGAGAACCTCGAGATCAAACTCGAGGAGGCTAAGAGGGAGAGTTACGTAGACTTCCTCCTCTACACAGCATTTCCCTATTTAGATGAGAGGAGTTACGTCATAGGTATCAAGATATATCCCGAGGATATGTATGGGGACTTGAATATCGTTTTCAAGAGAGCTTCTGAGATCGGAAAGGAGGTCGTGGTCCATGCTGAGGACCCTCTGATACTCAAAGAAGCTGAAAGAGTCTTCGATGTCAAGGAGCATAATAGAGCGAGACCGGAGCTCGCTGAGAGGGTAGCAGTCGATAGAGTCATCTCGCTCGCCCGGAGGCATAGAGCTAAGCTTAGGATAGCTCACTCCACTCTCCCCTATACTTTAGCGGCAGTGAGTGAAGCTAGAGCTGAGGGAATCGAGGTGACAGCTGAGGTAACGCCGCATCATCTCCTCTACAGTTCATCAGACGCTGAGTCGCTGGGGAGCCTCTTCAAAGTGAACCCCCCCATAAGGGATACGAGAGAGAAGCTCTTAGGAATGGTTAGAGTGGGATTTGCAGATTTCTTAGTGACTGATCATGCCCCTCACAGTCCGGAGGAGAAATCTAAAGGTTATGAGGAGATGCCATCAGGTATTCCATGGCTAGATGCTTTCACTCCATTCTTAATACAGTGCGTTGAGGAGGGAGAGCTTCCCTACAGGGTCCTCTCTATGTACAGCTTGGGACCGGCCTCACATCTAGGCTTGAGGAGGGGTTCATTGATACCGGGTAATTTAGCGGACCTCGTGATACTCAAGAGGGAGAGGTGGACTCTCAAGAAGGAGGATCTCTATACTAAAGCGAGAGCCAGCCCCATAGAGGGGAAGGAGTTGAAGTGGAAAGTGAGTAAGGTATTCATCAGAGGGGAATTAGTATTTCACGACGGCCCCGTGGTCTCAGCGGGCTTCGGCGTCCCCGCTCTCTGAAGTTCCCTCACACTCAATACCCTGAGGGTGTTCGTCTTGGCCTCACCGTGGGGATGGCCGTAAGTCACTACGATGCGATCGTCCTCCGATAATATGCCCCTATCCATGCAATAGCTCAGGGCGAAGCTCAAGGCCTCATCCAAGTCCCCAGTCACATCTATCGTCTCAACCCCCCATGTGAGTGTGAGGAGCTGGCTCGTCCTCTTGCTGCTACTCAGGGCTATTATCCTAGCTTTAGGCCTGTGTCTAGCGACGTGTCTCGCTGTATAACCTGAGTAAGTGAAGCAAAATATGACGGGGCATTTGAGGATCTCTGAAGCCTCTACAGCAGCCTTCCCAATGAAGGAAGGTATCGTGTCTATCGGGAAATCTAGCCTGCTCTCAAGGGAGCTCTCAGCTATCTCAGCTATTATCCTCATCCATCTGACGCTGAGCACTGGGTACTTGCCTATAGCTGTCTCAGCTGATAGCATTATAGCGTCGCTCCCATCGAGTATCGCGTTGTAGACATCAGTGACCTCAGCTCTAGTCGGTATAGGGCTGTGAGTCATGGATTCGAGCATCTCAGTCGCTGTTATCACTGGCTTAGCGTTCTGATTAGCGAGCCTTATCAATTTCTTCTGTATCTTAGGGACCTCTTGGAGGGGCAATTCCACACCGAGATCCCCTCTAGCTACCATGATCCCGTAAGATACATCTAGTATCTCCTTTATCCTCTCGACAGCTTCCTTAGTCTCTATCTTAGATATTATAGCTGGGGGGTCGTCGGAGATAGAACGCATGAACTCCATCGCCTCGACTACATCCTCAGCTGATTTGACGAAGGATAAAGCTATGAAATCGACCCCCTTGCTCATTGAAGCCCTTATAGCCTCCTTATCCTCCTCCGTCAAACCTCTGAGTTCGAAAGGCTTTGATGCGTGTACAGATCTCTTATCCCTGACGAGGCCTCCCTGAATGACCTCGCACTTGAGGAGCTCGCTATCAACTTCCCTCACCCTGAGCCTTATCCTCCCCTCATCTATGTAGAGCTCATCATCCGGCTCTAGACCCCTTAAAACGCTCGATGGCTTTATCTTTATCTCCCCAATTCCCTCCTTACCGCTCACAGTGACGAGGTCTCCATCCTCTATCTTGAGCTCCTTCTTGCCCATATGCGTCCTGACTTCAGGCCCCTGGAGATCGGACATCAGGCCCACTCTGATCCCAAGCTCATGTGAGGCCTCTCTTATCATTTCTACCTGTTCCATCTTCTCCCCTATAGTCCCATGGGAGAAGTTCAGCCTGGCTATACTCATCCCCTCGATTATCATGCCCTTCAGCACTTCTATTTGGGAGGAGGATGGTCCTATCGTCCCTATTATCTTCGCTCTCTGCATAGGCACCTAACTCGTGATACAGTAAGAACTAAAAGTTATCGATGTGATGCTCGAAAGTGCCGAACGAGAGGGTTTTCAGATCCGATCTGAGGAAGTTAGCCTCTAGATTGGAGGAGAAAGGAGTAGTGGCGAGCGGTAGGCTGGATCCTCTCATAAATAAGCTCGTTGACCTTCATAAGAGGGGATTGGTTAAGATAAATCATTCCGCTATGGAGATAGTGATTGCAGCTCATTTCATTTCAAAAGGATATGAGGTGGACGTTGAGGTCCCAATAGATGATTTAAAATGCGATCTCTTGTGTTTAAAGGATATTATGGTGATAATCGAGGTGGAAACTGGTTACGTCCCACCTGAGCACGCTCTAGATCCTGATAACTTCTGCAGAGCTAGGGTAGCGAGTAAGATAGCTAGGTACAGCATCCACTCAGATAGGTTTTACCTAGCGGCTCCGCCCACATACCTAATGGAGATACCGCCCTTCGTCCTATTGCCTCCCGATGAGAGGAATGAGAGCGAGTTAATTAAGTGGAAGTCGCTCCTGGATAAGTACTACACGAACCCCCCGATACCGTTGGAGATATTGAGGAGATGCAAGCTCAACGGGATACTCATAACATCAGTCGATGAAGGAAGTATAACTGAGTTGAGCCCATCTACTTATTTGAGACTCCTCAAGGGGATATGAAGGGGCTTTCGGGGGTTCCCGCGGAAACGGGAATCAGCCACTCCTTAGAGCGCTGGTCATCAGAGGTCTCTCCGATCCCCCTCTCCCGGCCCCAAGTAGTGTGAAACACTACCTAATAAACTTTCCCATCGACTCAACCGATGGAGAAGGACTTCTTTATGGAGCTGATTTCGCATATATGCTCCTATCTTGAGGGCCTGGGATCCTATAGATAAAGATAGTTCTGAAAATTCTTCTATTGAAGTTACCTTAGGTGCTAACTCATGCCCTATGTACCTGAGAGCTTTAAGTGAGGTCGTCAGTACCTGCTCCCTCCTGAGGCCTAACCATATCTCCACTGCCTCATCTATAGCATTTATGAGCCTCTCAGATGGCCTCCCGATAGTGATCCCGGGGCATCTGGGATCTACGTAGATGTAGAAGGTCCCCAGCTTATTGGAGAAAGCTGCTTCCTCCCTCCTCCCATATTCTGGGTTACTGAATATGTAGAATGGCCAGAGTTTGCACGCCCTCGGCTTCATACCGAGCAACTGGAGATAACAGAGGCTCATATGGGAGCTCAAGAGGAAGGGGCAATCCCTACCTCCCTTCCTCAAGAAGAACCTATCCTTCTTGATCTCTACGTAATCCCTTCCGAACTTTCTAGATATCTCTAGGGCTTCATCGAGCCTCAGGGGCACTGAGAAGTGTGAACAACAGATCCCGCAAGCATCACACTCGAAGGAATGGATGTAGCTCCACGGGAGGTACATCCATACCTCCGATCGATCGAGTCGAGAGGACTCTTAAGCGTTTCCATGGGCGGTAGTACCTCGGATTCAAAGAGTCGGCCCTTCTGCGAACCCTTTAAAATGATATGAGCTATGCCGAAGTAAATACATGAAAGAAAGATGGGGGATCCGAGTACCATGAGGAAGGGGCATGTAGGGCTCGCTAAACGAAGTTTGGACGGGTACTTATAGCCGCCCTCTAGGAGGGTATCATCACGGCGAAGAGAACTATTGAAGAGGTATTATATCTCGTAATACATCTCGTGAGGGACGCTGTAATCTACTCCGAAGCCGAGAGCTACTACTGACATCGACACTAAAGTGCTAAACATACCTTACGCACATCCCTCGATGACCGAATCCCCGATATCATGAGGAGAAGTGAGACCACTGCTACCAGTGGGAATATCGGGATAGCGAACTCGCTAGCCCTCCTCGCGATCCTCTCATGTATGGATTCCCTCCCGAAAGCAGCCGCACTACTGGGAGAATCGGGAATAGGGAGTAGAGGAGCAGTAGGAGTATATGGAATCCGAAGTGATCGAGGATAGTCATCACCGCGGTGATAGTGAATAGTATGACGTTCACGAGTTTATCGAGGGGAGATCCCTCCCTTCATAATCCCCCCTCCCGATGACCCCCTCCGATCTCTTCCTAATGTAGTAAGATCTCAAAGATGAGAGATAGAAATAGAGGAATGGCGAGAAAGCTGAAAGCCCGAGAAGAGTTAAGAAGCCACAAATCGGACTTGTGAGACATCTTGATAGGGAGAGTATGTGCACTTAGGCTCCAAGTAGAGGGAGAGGGATATCGGGAGTACGATCGTGATGGAAAAGAGGGTCAAGAGGATATAAGAGCGAGTCGTCCGCGGTCCCCCTATGAAGATATGAGAGAGAATTGCGTAGAAGAATATGAGGGTTGAGAAGCATGTATATATAAATTCTTCAACGAGAAGTCTATCTATCTTCATGAGAATGAATATATAAGATTCAGAGAGAGCTACGATTTTTCAGAATAATCCCATGTGTAATAAAAATTAATGTCTCAGTTAGGGGCGCTCTGAACTAAAAAGTTATGAGAGGAGGAGCACTAAGTAATCAACTAATCCCAAGCCTAAGACGACAGAGAGCGCTCCGACTATAGCTAGTACGTATAGCTCAGGATCCCTAGAGCTCTCCTTAACTTCTAGCTCAGGGGGGTTCGCGAAGTACATATACCTTAAAACCAATGCGTAGTAACCTACAGATATCCCGCTGTTTATCACACCCAATAAAGCTAGCCATGGGGCTATGTCCATCACTGAGAAGAAGATGTACATGAACTTACTCCAGAAACCTATTAGAGGTGGCATGCCCATGAGGCTCAATATGAGTATCGTGATCATGGATCCCGATAGCCTCATGATCCTCCCCGATCCCTTTAGCCCATCTAGAGTGAGCCCGAAGCCCTTCCTACTCAAGTAGCCTAGCCCCACGAATATCCCTATCTTAGCGAGCACGTACGTAGTCACCTGAAGCCCTATAGCCTGAAGAGCTAATTGAGTGGATCCTAGAGCTGCGAAAGCTATGAGGAAGTACCCAGCTTGAGCTATACTCGAGTAAGCCATCATCCTCTGGACGTTCCTCTGGACGAGAGCAGCTATATTCCCATAGAACATCGTGAGTGTAGATAGGATAGCCATAGCTGCGAACCAATAATCACTTATAGCTGGGATTAGGGGTTGCAGAACTCTTATAAATGCTCCTATACTTATCAGTTTCACTACTCCCGAGACGAAGGAAACTAAGAGGGGATTAGCACCACCGTAGACATCGGGCAACCAAGCGTGGAACGGGAAGACTCCCATCTTGAAGCCTACTGCAGCTATCAGTATGAGAACTCCTAGTATTAAGATATCCCTGAGCTGAGTCGATACGTAGCTCAACTGAATCAATTGACTCTCCTTAGTCACCCCGAGGACGAGAGCGAAACCGAAGATGAGGAGAGATGACGAAGCCACACCCATGAGGGAGTACTTAACTGACGCCTCTAGTGATGCTTCATCCTTCCTCATGCCCACTATTACGTAAGATGCTATAGCAACTAGAGCCCAAGAGGCTATCACTACAGAGGCATCGTTAGCGTAGAGGATGAAGAGGACTCCGAGGAGGGAGAGGAGGATGAGGGAGTAAAGGCTAGGAGCTGTGCTCCAATCCTTAGCTTGGGATAGTGAAGCTAGAACTACTAAGAAGGAGCCGAAAGCTGCTATGAATGCTATGTATGTCGATAGGGGATCTATCCTTATGAGCCCGTTGAACATCGTTCCGCTCTCCCTCATGAGAAACGTTAGGAGGATCGTGGATGCTGCAGTCGATATCAGAGTTATGTAAGGGCTTATCCTCACTCCTCTAAGGTAATCTATAACTGGTATGATGAGGCCCGCTGCCGAGAGGATCGCGAATATAGACCATACTATGAGCTCCATCATCCCACCCATATTATCAACAGCAACACCACTAGGAGGCCTAGGACGAATATCGTGAGATAGTGGTTCACTAATCCCGTCTGCATCCTCCTGAAGAAGGATCCGAGGGAAGTGAATCCTCTCACAACTCTCTCATGGTAGGTATCATCTACCACTTCGGTCTCGAAGTACTTGAAGCCGAAGTAACTGAGCCACTCAGTGAGCTTGGGTATTAGGATATGGTAGAACCCATCTACTACCAACGAATCGAAGTACTTGAAGACGTTCCTGGATAACCAAGAGAAGGACCCTACTATCGCTTTATAGTAGAGGGCATTTATGTACCACCTATCGTAGAGGAAGTCGTGAATAGCTCTCCCCAGGGAGGTGCTCCTCGCAGAGGATATCCTACTGAGGCCTCCTTCAGTCAAGTAGAGGGATAGAGCCACTATTATGCTGAGGGAGACGATGCCTAGAGATGAGATGAGGAGCTCGGGATCTAAGTGCAACTCCGGGTGGAACTCCTCATGCACCCCTATTACTCTCAACACCATCCCGGAGAGGAGGTTTACTCCTAAGATAGGCCACAGCATCCCCAAGAGGAAAGATATCACCGCGAGGGTTAAGTAAGGGAGCAGCATTATTGGATGAGCTTCATGAGTGTGATGGGCTTTCCCTATTATGAAGGTCCTTATCAAGAGCCTAGTGGAGTAGAAGGCAGTGAGACCAGCTGTTATGAGGCCCAGCATATAAGCGAGATATATCCCAGATTCCCTAGCCACTTCTAGCACCATGTCCTTCGTCCAGAACCCCATGAACGGGGGGATCCCCATTAAGCTCAGGGAAGCTAAGCTCATGGAGAGGAAGGACCACTTCATGAACTTCCAGAGACCGCCCATATCGTCTATGAACCTAGAGTGCACAGCGTGTATCATCGCACCAGCTACGAGGAAGAGGGATGCCTTGAATATAGCGTGACTCATCAAGTGGGAGAAACCAGCTAAGAAGCCCAGTGGAAACTCTGCTATGAGGCCAGCGGCCCCTAAAGCTAGGAACATGTAACCGAGTTGAGATGCAGTTGAGAAAGCCAGTATGAGCTTCAGCTCCCTCGATACTAGAGCTTGTGAAGCCATCAAGAACGCCGTGAAAGCCCCTATTATCGCTACAATTGAGAAGAAGCTGTGGACTTGGCTCTCAGCTATGGGGACTTCGTGAGCAGCTAGCACGAATATAGGGGAGAACCTGAGCAAGAAGTAGACCCCTGCTTTCACCATAGTAGCTGCATGTATCAAAGCGCTGACTGATGTTGGACCGGTCATAGCTGTGACTAACCATTCGTGGAACGGGAATTGAGCTGATTTCGCGAAAGCCCCTAGTGAGAATACCAGAAGGAAGGGGAGGAGCAAACCGCTCTCAGCCATGGGTCCAGCCCATTGAGCGACTTTCTCTGAGATTTCAAGTATCGAGAAGCTCTTAGTGAAGTAGTAGAGGACTCCTATCCCAGCTATGAAGCCCACATCCCCCAACCTCGTGAAGACTATAGCCCTCAGCCCGCTGTGGCTGGGCGTGAACCACATCGGGATGCCGAAAGCCTTCCTCCCTATATCTCCGACGCATCTCTCCTCCTCATCAGTGTACCAGTGGCCTATCAGAGCGTATGAAGCTAATCCAGTCCCCTCCCATCCTAGGAACATAGTCACGAGGTTATCCGCTAAGACGAGGAGGAGCATGCTCCCAACGAAGAAATCGAAGAAGAACCAGTATCTAGTGAGCCCAGGGTCCCCTTCCATATACTTCAAGCTGTAAGCAGCTATTAAGAAGCTCAACCAAGAGACTATCAGGGACATGAACCCGCTCAAGGAATCCACGTAAGTACCTAGAGATATGCCGAGCGATGGTATCCACTGATAACTCAAATGAATGGGCTCACCAGCCCTCAGGAATTCCTGAAGTGAGAGAGTGGAGAAGACTGCTGAAGCTAGTATCGCGAGTACAGCTATTATGTCCCTCAACTTCCCCCTCAGGATCAGGGAGAGGAGAGCGCCGATGAAAGGAAGGGACCACGTCAGGAGGGCATAATCCATAGCGTTCACCCTAGCAGGGAGTTCAAGGATCTTATCATCGGATCTATCAGGAGCTGAGGTACTAAGAAGAGCAGTAAGCCCATAGCTGCTATCACTATCATGGGCAATAGGAGGTCATAGCCCGCTTCCTCAGCGTGTTCAGAGGCCTCGGATTCGCCGCCGAAGAAGATCCTCCTCATCGTCACGAATGAATATGCTGTAGACAATCCTATGCCCACGAGAAGGAGCGTCACTATTAGAGCGAATTGGCCGATCCTCATAGCTAGATCCGAGACACCAGCTAATATGAGTATCTCGCTCCACAAGCCCAAGGATGGCGGCACTCCTGTTATGTGCATGAAGCCTATTAACGCTAGAGCTGCGGTCATCGGCATCTTAGTTGCCAAGCCTCCCATCTTAGAGATACTCCTGAGCCCGTGGAGCTGAGTTATCAGAACGCCCGCTGTCGCGAAGAGGAGGGCTTTGCCTACAGCATGAGCGGCGTAATGGAGGAGGGCGCCTGCCATCCCCACGGAGGTAACGCTAGCTATACCCATCAGTAAGTACCCCATTTGGGAGACGCTGGAATAAGCTAGGAACCTCTTGAAGTCATCTTGAGCTAACGCCATCAAACCCCCGTAGATTATCGTGAGTAGAGCTAGCCCTAGAAGGTATGGGGAGAGAGAAGCGAAATCCGATGGGAATAGGACGTAAGCTATCCTTATTAATGCATAACCAGCTATCCCTATCAGATTCGGAGAAAGGAGAGCTGAGACAGGCGTGGGGGCCTCAGCATGAGCATAAGGCAGCCATATATGGACTCCGAAAACCGCCATCTTCACGAAGAGACCTATGAGGATCGCTATGAAGACTGGCATCCTCATGGCTTCGGGCAGGAGCTCACCTAAGCCCATATTAGCTACTCCCCTGATTGGATTGAAGAAATCAAAAGTCCCAGCGTTGAGCCCAAGTAAAAGGACTCCTATTAAGAATGCTAAAGCTCCTACATGTGTCCAGATCAAGTAAAGGAGAGCTATCCTCTCCTTCTTACCGTAACCGTAGAAAGCTATTAGGAGGAAGCTGGGGAGAAGCGAGACCTCGAGAAAGAGGTAGAATTCCACTAAGTTCGTCGATAGGACAGTTCCCATCATAGCGGCTGAGAACATGACGTACAACATGAAGTATATTCCCCAACTAGCTGGCCTCTGCCCTTCCTTCTCCATCTCCTCGAACCTGTGCTCCATGTATCTGAGAGAGTAGATCGATATCATCGAAGTGACGATGCCTATCGAGAGAGCTACGGGAGCTGATATCGGATCTAAGAGCATCGAGAAGTTCCCTAACGTGGGATTCGATAGTACTACGGGATCTAAGACAGGTTCCCTCAAGCCGGATATGAAGGAGAGCCATACCACAGCTGCGAGCGGTATCAAGAGCAGTATCGTGGATATGATAGTGAGCTCCCTCTTCCCCTTCAAAAACGGGAGGAACAGGGAGGCCAGGATGGGCACAACTACTGAGAGGAATAATATCGGGACGTCCAGGATCATGATTCTACCCCCTGAAGCTCCTCAATTCATACGTATCCAGGGTCCCCCTCATCCTGAACATCATTATAGCTATCGAGACGATGACTCCGACCTCTGCGGCCGATAGGGATATCGATATTATAGCGATAGCGCCTCCTATCGGCCCATAACTCGCATCCAAGGAGGCTAGGGAGAGGAGGGACAGAAGAGCTGCATTAAAAATTATCTCAGCTGAGAGGAGCATCCTTATCATATTCCTCCTGGTCAAGAGACCGTATATACCGAGGGATAGGAGGATAGCTGACAATATGAGGTACCAATATGCTTCCATAAATCACACCTCCCTCCTAGCTAAAGTTATCGCTTCGATAAGCGTCGTGACTAATGCGAGAGTAGCTATCAAGAGAGCTAACCAGTATCTCTCTATCAAGAGAGATGTGAGATCCCTGAACTCTAAGTAGAATGAGGGCCTCCCTATTGGAACTAAGAAGATGCTTGAGAAAACTAAGATCATGAGCACTATGGAGATAACTGCTAGAGCCCTTATCCCGGGCTCGACTGTGGGAGCTTCCCTCATCATCACGAGCGAGAATAGTATGAAAGTGACAGCAGCACCTACGTAAACGACTAGATGGAATAGAGCTATTATAGGGAAGCCCAGGAGCGTGAATAGTATGGAGTTCGCTATCCCGAGCACGGAGAGGAAGAAAGCCGAGTAAACTATGGATCTATGGAATACTATCAACACTGAGGATATTAGAGCTAGAGCTGAGGATAGAAGGAATATTATAAAGTTAAGATCTACCTGAAGGCTCATATACAATCCCCCTCTTCTCATCCAGTATCGCTTTGACCTTCTTTGGCTCTCTATCGTAAATCGGCTTGGGGACGCCCTTACTGAACTCTTGAGGAGTATATATCTGCTCCTCATACGTATAATAAGCTACATCGTGAACTCCCGTGAACCTCAAGGAGTTCGTTGGGCATATATCTACGCAGAAACCACAGAAAACGCATCTAGTGTAATTTATCCCCGGTCTCTTGACGACCTTCCCCTCTCTCTCAGATTCCTCCTTCGATACGTACATCTTCATCGCATCCGCTGGGCATACCATAGCGCAGAGGGAACACTTTATACAGGAATCCCAATCATACTCTATCATCCCCCTGTAGCTCTCTGGAAGTTCCTCTATCTCATCTGGGTACATTATAGTCAATCTCGGCCCTATGAAGAGGTACTTCATCCCGGTGAATATCGCCCTCAGATGCCTAGCTGTCCTCTCAACTCCCAAAACTCACACCTCCCAGTATCAGGATCAATGAGATTAGGATGGATAGGAGGGATAAGGGAAATGCTATCCTCCATCCTATGTTCACAGCTTGATCTATCCTGAACCTCGGGTAAACAGCCCTGAGGAAAGCTCCGAAGGCTACGAGTATGAAGGCCTTCAGGAAGAGCACGCCCCCTGAGATTAAGGGATCTGGGGAGGGGGATGGGTTCCAACCACCTAAGAAGAGTATTGAATAGATTAAGCTCAATACGTATAGCTTTATGTAAGATGCACCCATTACCAATCCATAGATTATCCCGCTGTACTCAGTGTACGGCCCTGCCACTATCTCGCTTTCCGCCTCGGGTATCTCGAATGGGAACTTCGATGTAGACATGTAGATCAGGACCAACATATTAGCTGCTGCTACTGGATTCAGGAAGACACCCCATATCTTCCTCTGAGCTTCGGCTATCTCCACGAGGTCTAGCGAGTTATAGAGTACTGCCATAGAGAGAGCGGAGAGGAATATCGGCATCTCATATGAAGTAACTAAATAGCCCTCTCTAACGCTCCCTATCAACGAGAACTTATTGTTACTAGCCCACCCCATTATCAGAGTGAAGATAGGGGCTAATGTCGCCAGAGCGAGAGCTATTAAGAGGGAGAGATCGCTCCTGAAGGCATAGTACGTGGGGCTGATCGGTATGATGACTAGAGGAAGGTAAGCTAAGCCGAAAAGGAAGACTGGAGTGAGTAAGAAGGCTACTTTATCCACATCCTTAGGTATTATCGGTTCCTGAAAGAGGTACCTGAGTAAGTCAGCTATAGTCTGTATAACCCCTCCTAAGGGTTTCAGTACGTAGAGCGGACCATATCTGAGCTGTACTTTAGCTGCTATTTTCCTTTCGAGCCATATTATTATGAGCAGTAGGACGAAAGCGGCTATAAGGCCCGGAAAAACCAAAGGAATGAATATATATGGCTGGAATAATAGGTCAATTATATTCATCACCTATCAGCCTCCGGAGGGAAGTAATCTAAGCTACCGTAAATCGCGGGAATATCAGCTACTCTCGCTCCCCTCGTTAAATGTTCAAATAATATCACATTCCTGAATGAGGGGGTGACCATCCTCATCCTATATGGGCTGAGCTTCCCATCGCTTATCACGTGGAAGACGACTTCCCCCCTCCCACCTTCAACTCTAGATATTGCTTCTCCAGCTGGGACCCTCAAGTTCGCGAATACAGAGGGGAACTTAACTACGCCTCTCTGCTTCATCTCTTCCCTCAACTTAGGCGGTATCAGTTTCTCATAACTTTCATGGAGGATTGGACCCTCAGGTATCTCTTTGAGGACCTGCCTTATTATCTTGATGCTCTCCATTATCTCCCTGACCCTCACCATCACTCTAGCATAACAATCCCCTTCCTCCTCTGTGATGACATCGAAATCTAGATGTGGATATGCTGCATAAGGCTCAGCCCTCCTGACATCGTAAGCGACTCCGCTAGCCCTCAGATTGGGCCCTGTTACCCCGAGTTTTATCGCATCCTCCTTGCTCAGCACACCTACGCCTTCTAGCCTCGCCTTGACGACGGGGTTATTGAAGTATATATCGAAGTAATCCTTCATCCTACCTTCCAGATACTTGATTGCCTTCTCAGCTCTCTCAGCGAACCCCTTAGGCAGATCCCTCCTCACTCCACCGGGTATTATGTAGGAGTAAGTTAACCTCGCTCCAGTCAGCTCTTGAGCTAATTCTAAGAAGGGCTCCCTGTCCCCGAAGCACCACATATACGCTGTTGAGGACCCTATCATTACGCCGTGAATTCCTAAGCCATAAAGATGGCTATGGATCCTATTTATCTCAGCTAATAGTGTCCTCAAGTACTTAGCTCTCTCTGGAGGATCTATCCCGAGGAGCTTCTCCAATGCCATGACATAAGCTAGGTTATTAGCAGTAGTATCTGCGAGAGAGGGTCTTTCAACTAGAGGAATTATTTGGAGGAACTTCTTGACCTCAGCTAACTTCTCAACGGATCTGTGGACGTAGCCTATGTTCGGCCTCAGCTCAACTACTATATCGCCATCTATCTTAGCTACGAGCCTCATATGCCCTGAGGCTGGATGCTGGGGGCCTATTAGGAGTTCGAGCGTCCTCTCCTCTAAGCTCATGCATCTATCCCCTCCACCTTGACTTTGAACTCCTTCCTCAGCGGAGGTATCCCCTCGTAACTCTCGGGTAGGAGGAGTCTCTCCCCCATCCTCGGGTTCCCCTCGAACTCTATGCCCATCAGATCATGTTCCTCATGCTCCTGATACAGAACGCTAGGCCAAACACTTAGGAGGGAGCTCATCCTCGGATCATCATATGGAAGGGAAGTCCTGAGGCTCACTAGGAAATATGAGAGAGGCGATTCGTATGAAGATACTATGTAAATGACCTCGAACCTCTCCCCTGGGTAATCTACAGCTGTTACGGATTTAACATGATCGAATCCCTTCCCTTTGAGCTTCTCAGCTACCTCAATAATCTTATCTCTACTCACTTTCACATCGATTATATTAGGCTCTCTAGTAGTTATTTCAACGTCAATTCCCCTAAGATTCTCCTCAATCATGTTTTTCAGATCCTCAATCTTCATATTTCACCAACTCCCCCTTCCTTATCTTCCTCTGGAGCATTATTATCGCTTGAGCGACGGCCTCAGGCCTAGGCGGACATCCAGGTATGAAAACGTTGACCGGCAGGATGTCCATGGGCCTCACTATATTATAGCTATTCCAGAATATCCCCCCATCTATCGCACACGCCCCCATCCCGATGACGAACTTCGGCTCGGGCATCTGCTCGTACACCCATATCGCAGCTTCAGCCATCTTCTTGCTCAGAGTCCCCTCAATGAAGAGGAGGTTGCACTGCCTTATCCCTATGAATGGGAGGAATCCTAACCTCTCAGCATCATATTTAGGCGCTGCTGAAGCTGCGAATTCAGCTCCGCAACATGCTGTTGTGAAATGAACGGGCCAGAGTGAGAAAGATATCCCCCAGTCCCTGAGATCCCTTATAGGTCTCTTATTAACGAGCCAGGCCGCGGCCTTCCTGGCCGATCTCTCCAAGTTACCGACAAGGATGGAGCCCTCTAGGACGCAGACCATAGTTCCAACCTCCTCGCCGAATGTAATCCGAAGATCAATGGGGGGATCATAAAGCCCAAGATCCCTGTGAAGAGGAGGAGCGTATTCAAGGGATACTTATAGCTCTCCAGGAGGAAGAGGAATGAGTATATCATTATGGGCTCTATAGTGAGGAAGAGAAGGAGAAATGGATAATATTGCATCATCAATAGCCCTCTAGCCCTCCCTACAGGAGGATTTGCGCACTCATACCTCTCCCTCTTCTTGGGAAAATCTCTAGAGGGCGAGACAATTTTCCCGAGGACTATACCTATGATCCCTAAGCCTATCCCCAAAATGAGACCTATTGAGAAAGTCACCAAGACCAGTAGCTCCTGAGGGATAGCTGTCATGCGATTTACCCCGGTCATGCAAAACCAGATTGTTAAAAACTTTTCTATTTATATCCTGACTTTCTTTTAGGTAAATTTGTAAATAAAAAATAGTAAATTAAAATTATTAGTTCTTAACTAAATTTTATTTATACTCAGTCATTCTTATAGAAAAGTTATAACGGAGAATTTATGTTAGAAATTTAGAATTAAAATTAAAGTTTAAATGTAACTCAGAGGTATAAAATTAAAATTCTATCCCTTTCCTGGCCGTGATCCCTCTGGCATATGGATTCTTGATATCCAGGAACTCAGTGACGTAATCAGCTAACTCATAGAAGGACCCCGGTGCATACCTACCCGTCAGTACGACTTCCGTCGAGGGGGCCCTCTCAATCAAAATATTTAAGACATCATCCTCTTTGATGATCCCCAAGTGGACAGCTATGCATATCTCATCAAGCACCACCAAAGTATAATCTCCTGATCTCAGAGCCTCTCTAGAATCCTCAAGCGCCTTTTTAGCTATCTCATATTCCTTCTCATCCACATGCCCTCTGATGAATTTACCCGTCCCATACTGCCTGACCTCTATCCCTACTTTAGATGCTGAGATCACCTCACCGCTTGGCAGTCCCTTCAAGAACTGTATTACTAGGACTTTCCCTCCCCATCCCGCATTTCTCATAGCCAACCCGAAAGCAGCTGTAGTCTTCCCCTTTCCATTACCTGTGTAGAGGTGGATCATCTAAGTCACCACACAAGCTGACCAACCGCAGTCCAAGCAAGTGACACAATCCTCCTTATGAATGAGCCTAGTGCTACCGCATTCTGGGCATGTCTCAACGTGATTAGGCTGCGCTGGAGGCTTGAAGACAGGTTGAGCTTGTGGTTTCTCCTCAACTTTAGCCCTTCTTAGCTGAGGAAGTTCTATTCCTAGAGATTTCATCATCTTAAGCGTCTCATTCTCTATAAAACTCGCGTACTCTCCCCTCCTCTGTGTAGGAGTTATCAGTACTTGAGCCGATTTAGAGCCATCCCTGTAGACAGTTATCCCCTTCAACCCCAGCCTGTGGGCGAAGAGATATGCCTTCTCTATATCAGAGACAGAGACCCAGTTTGGCATGTTTATCGTCTTACTTACAGCTGCGCATATCCATCTCGATATCTCAGCCTCAGCCCTTATGTGATCCCACCAGGGGATATCATAAGCAACTAGGAAGATACTCTTCATCCTCTCGATCGCATCTTCCTTACCCTCTGGGGCTTCTATCCCATAGATCGATCCTCCGTTCTCGGCTATATCCCTCAAGATCTTCTCACTGTATAGACCATTTTCCTTGAGCTGTCTCTCGAATTCCACATCCACGTAGAAGAAGGAGCCTACTGTCACCCTCTTCTCAAACACTAGAGCGAACTGAGGCTCTATCCCCGAGGATACTTCGGCTATCATTGAAATTGAGCCTGTGGGAGCTATAGTAGTTACTTCAGCATTCCTTATACCGTTCCTCATTATCTGCTCCCTCAAGTAATCCCAGTCGAGGTTCCATATCTCGGGATGATAGAATCCCTCAATGGGCATCTCTCCCCTCACATAACCCGATTTTGAGAAGAGCGGGAAGCTCCCTCTCTCCTTAGCCCTCTCCATACTCTCTAACATAGCGAAGTACGTGAGATACTCAGCAGCTTTCCTCATGAAGCTGAAGCCTTCCTCACTATTATATGGGATCTTCAATGCGAAGAGAGTATCTGCGAGGCCCATTAACCCGAGCCCCACCTTCCTGGTCTTTTTAGTTACCTCCTCGATCTCCGGTATGGGGAACTTATTGACGTCGATTATGTTATCTAAGAAGCGTAAGGCCTTCCTAATATCTCTAGAATATTCATCCCAATCGAAGGTCACTAAACCATTCTCCCTCCTTATGTAAGCGTATAGGTTCATACTCCCCAAGTTGCATGATTCGTAAGGATACAGTGGCTCCTCTCCGCAAGGGTTCGTAGACTTTATTTCCCCGAGGTGCTCCTTCAGTATATTCCTCCTGTTTATATTATCAGCGAACAAGACCCCCGGATCCCCGGTCCTCCAAGCCATCTCAGCTATCTTCCTGAAGACCTCCCTAGGGTCTATAGTGCCCCAAACCTCCCCGTTCCTAGGATTTATCAGCGGGTAATCTTTCCCCTCCTCATAGTACTTCCAGAAGTCCTCCGTTATCATGACAGATAGGTTGAAGTTCTCGAGGTTCCCCGGCTTGGCCTTAGCCTCTATGAACTTCATTATGTCCGGATGCCATATCTCAAGTATCCCCATGTTAGCTCCTCTCCTCCTCCCTCCCTGCTTCACGACATCAGTTATCACATCTATTATCCTCATGAAGCTGACTGGTCCAGATGCTTGACCCCCTGTAGACCTAACTATATCTCCCTGAGGCCTGAGCTTCGAGTAGTTTATCCCTACTCCTCCTCCCGATTTGAATATCATGGCTGCTTCTGTCGCGGACCTCATTATTGACTCTAGAGAGTCCTCTATTGGGAGGACGAAGCATGCCGAGAGTTGCCCAAGCATAGTTCCAGCGTTGAAGAGGGTGGGTGAGTTCGGTAGGAACTTGAGATCTACCATGAGCCTGTAATATTCTAAGAAGTCCTTGTAGTGGTGATCGAATCTTCCATCTCTCAGCATCTCGAAGAATTGGGACCAACTCACTCTCATCTTACCTTGGGAGTTGAGCTCATCGTATAACGCTTTCATCCTCTCTAAGTGATGAGCGTTCCAAACGAAGGGAGGCGCTAGATGATTCTCAGGATCCCCTCCTCCGAGTCCTACCTTTCCAGCCCACTCCTCAGGATTGAAGTACTCGCTCGGATGAACCTCCTGATTGCCCTCCTTATCGAATATGAGTGGATCATAGAGGATATCAGGTATGACGACTAAGGAGGCTATCCTTATGAATAACCCCTTGGGATCCTCTAGGAACCTCCCATCAGGCCCCTTCTGGAGGTATCTAGTAGCTAAAAGCCTCACAGCATTCAGGGAAAGCCTCTTATCCACATCATCTACGTAATCCTTCCCTAGAATTGCCATCTTTTCCTTCCTTATTTTTTCCCTCTCCTTCCTGTAGACTATGTAAGCTTTAGCTACCTCAAATAGATCGTATTTCATTAAAGCGAGCTCTACTATATCCTGGATCTCCTCCACATGAGGAGGTCTCTCATCGCTGAAAGTCCTATCTATGACATCTAGGACATATTTAACGACCTTATCTAGAGTTGCTTCATCGAACTTTCCGACTTCACGCATAGCCATTTCAATTGCTCTCCTAATCCTGAAGTAATCGAATTCAACGACCCTACCATCCCTTTTGACTACCTTCGTTACCCTCATTCCGCTCCATTCAGCTATAGGCATACTTGCTTTATGAACTGTGAGGTCTATTTTCAGCTCTGAATTCTCATTTATATGTTAAATTTTAAGCAAGAAGTTGGATAATTAAAAAAGGAAAATATGGATAATTCTGGAAATCTGAAATCCAAAGCGCACCCCCTTATATTAGGATGTTAAAAAGGATCATCTTAAGAGGAGGGAGCTCCGATCGAATATGAAACTACTTTTCCAATCTCTTCGGAAGCGTGACTCCCCTCTGCCCTTGATACGCACCAGAGTAAGGTCTTTCAACTCTCTCCTCCGTCCTGAAGAAAACGACATGAAGGAACCTTATGCCCCTATAGAGCCTCACGGGAGCGGGTCTAGTCCACATTACCTCTATAGTTAACTGGCCCTCGAAACCCGCATCGACGAGAGTAGGAGCTGCTATGAAGCCCCACCTAGCTATTGAGCTCCTCAACCCACAGAGAGCTGCGACGTCGTCGGGCATCTTTATGTACTCCTCTGTCACCAAGAGGATAGAAGTATTCCCCGGTATTATTATCCCCTCATCCGAGAACCTCCTGACCGTGAAGTGCAACGAGGGATCGTCCTTAGTCGGATCCATGACTTCCCCTCTCACAATAGGAAAAGCTATTTCGGGCCCTATCCTCATATCCACACCGTTCTCCCTGATCGAATCCTCGTATAACGGATCTATTATGAGCTTACCTTCCCTTATGAGAGACCTTATAGCCTTATCTGAGAGAAGCATATCCCTTAAAACATAAGAAAAATAAAGTTTTTGTTCATATGAATTTCTTGGAATGCATGAACTCCGCTAAGAGTACTGCACCTCCAGCTGCGCCCCTTATCGTATTGTGACCATGTGAAATGAAGAGAAGTGACTTTTTATTGGCTCCTCTCCTGATCCTACCTACGGAGACGCTCATACCCCTGCCGGCTAGTCTATCGTATCTAGGCTGCGGCCTGTCCCTCTCCTCCCTCACTATTATCGCCTTCTCCGGAGAAGACGGGAGGTTTCTGACATCTGGGCCGGGATCGAATCCCTCAAGCACTTTCTTAGCATCCTCCACATCCACTTCCTCCTCGAACTCCGCATGTATAGCTACCGTATGCCCATCCAGTACAGGAACTCTGACACAAGTTACCTGAACATCGAAATCCGCGTTTTCAATTTTACCATCTACTAATCTCCCGAGCATCTTCCTAGATTCCCTCTCGACTTTCTCCTCTTCCTCGGATATGAAGGGGATAAGGTTGTCGATGATATCATATGATGGCACCCCAGGATAGCCAGCGCCAGATACGGCTTGATAGCTAGCTACATCCAACTTCTTGAGTGAGTAAGAATCGTCCAATGGTTTGAGAGGGATCACTATCATCGTAGTCGTGCAATTAGGGCTCGTAGCTGTGGGCCCAATCCCAGCCCTTCTCTGGAGATCTAAGAGCGCTAGATGGTCCTTATTCACCTCCGGTATCACTAAGGGCACGATCGGATCCATCCTGAGGAAACTGGAATTACTAACTAGTGGGATCCCTGAGTTCATTATCTCCCTCTCTATAGAAGCTTCCCCAGAGGGGAGAGATGAGAATATCAGATCCACTCCCTTCAAGTTCCTCAATTCCGTCTCCACGATGACTAGATCTTTGACCCGATCCGGCACATCACCATCTAAGATCCAGTTGACTGCATCTCCGTACTTCTTCCCCACACTGGTCTTCCCCGTTATCACCTCGATCTCGAACCAAGGATGGCTAGTTAGAAGTTGGACGAACCTCTGACCGACGGCACCTGTCCCTCCTAGGATCGCTACTTTCAATACAATCACCCCAAAGCTGCCTCTAGTTCAGAAGCAGCGATTTCCTTACTCTTCCAATCGACGAAGACCGCTACCTTATTATGGACCGTCTGAAGACCATGTATATTTATCCCCATCGATGCCAAGGGATCTGATATCTTGCTTATGACACCAGGGACGTCTTCTATCGCCCCTCCCCATATCTTTATCATTGCGAGCTCTCTCTTTACGGAAATAGCTTTCACTATCCCTCTCTCGACGAACGGATGTATCTTCTCGATGACTTCCTCCGGAGGCTCATCCAAGTACAGTATGACCGCTTTGTCCAACTTGCTCTCCGATAGTGGCTTGAGGTCTAGGTTATTCAGATCTCCATCTACGATCAGCGTCACCATACTCACTGGCTTCTCGTGGACCTCGACTCTCAGCTCAGGTATATGGCCACTTATTATAGTCCCTCCCCTGACGAAACTCCCGCCATCTATCGAGAGGACTCTCATCCTAACCGTTGGGGAGAGATACCTCACTGCTTTGTGATGCAGGACCTTCGCTCCTCCCATCGAAAGCGTTAAAGCCTCTTCAGCGCTTAAGTTACTCAATTTATGGGCATTCCCTACTATCTTAGGGTCAGCGCTCATTATTCCCCCTGAGTCCTTCACTAGGACTACCTCATCGGCTCTCAGGCATCTAGCGAGTATCACAGCAGTTGTATCGCTTCCCCCTCTCCCTAGAGTCGTCAGTTTCCCTTCCCTCGTCTTACCGACGTAACCGCAAACTACTGGCACGCATTTGCCTAACATATGCTCGATGTTCGAGATAGCTGCACCACATGTAGTTGGGATATCGGGATCCGCATCCCCGAAGCTGCCATCTGTGTAAATAGGCCATATCGGGGAGCAGGGGTCTATCGCTACTGATGGGACTCCTATCGAATTCAAGGCGGAAGTCATGAGCCTGGCTGAGAGCACCTCTCCAAGTCCCGCTATGGCATCTAGCAGCTCTCCTGAGGCCCCAACTTTCTTCGCCATCTCTATTAACTGATCAGTCTGGCCCTTCATAGCTGAGACCACGAGCAAAATCTCATTCCCAGCCTCGAAATCCCGTTTCGTGACCTCAGCCGCCCTCATGAAGTCCTCGGGAGAGGAGAGCACGGACCCTCCGAGCTTGACTACTACTCTCTTCCCCACCATCTCACCCCACTCAAAGCTTGAGCTATCATCTTACCCGCTTCTGTGAGTTTTATCGGGGTCCCATCACCGAACTCTATGAGTCTCAGCCTCCTTAAGTCTCTCAGAGCGAACCAGAATGATGAAAGCGGTATATTGAACTCTTCATTCGCTATTTTAGCCATAGAACTCGCTGAAATCTTGTTCTCGTATTTCAAAGTCAGCGTCAGTACTGCCTTCTGTCTAGGGCTCAACTTGAATAGACCGAACAAGATCAAGGACTCCCTGAGGGAGGGGTCTATCGCCGATATTGGCGGGGCATCACCATCCCCCATTGGCGGGGCTTCACCTGAAATTGGCGGGCCATCACCTATCCCTCCGTTGAAGTACGCTCCTTTGACATCTCTCATTTAAAAAGTTAACGGTAGTACGAAATTCGTACGAGCGTATATTTATTAAGTGAGGAGATCGTATGGGCACATATTTATTAAGAAGAGTTCTTTACTTATTTAACTAAGGTGGGCTGAAGTTGAGCGACCTAGAGGATACCCTATACAGAGTTGGTAAACTGCTGATCTCCCCTAGGGAGGCATTCTACGTCCATTTAGCTGGAAAATATTCCCTATCTCTCCCAATATCTATATACTTAATCCTCAGCTTCTCTTTATCTTCTCTATTAGCGAAGTCGATCGCTACTATCTTAGGGACACCGAGCACGGGATTCCTACCTGAGTTGATTCTGGAGTTCTCGGGGGCGATAGGTGTCACTATCTCAGTCTCCTGGCTCATCTTATATGTCACATTGATACATGTGATCGCGAGGATAATGGGTCATCTGAGCGGTAGATGGGATGAGGCTCTGAGTGCTGTAGCATTCTCAGCAGTCCCACAGTCCTTCACGGCCTTCTCGATGGGTTTAGCATATATATTCAGTAGCTACGAGTTCCTGTTGATTTCTCTAGCCTTATTGCCCCTCACCTCCATATGGTCCCTCTATATATTGATCGATGAGGTCTCACTGATATACGATTCTAGCATAGGTAGATCCATATTTATATCGTTCCTAGGGCCGCTCTCATTCATGATAGTATCTATTCTCCTCTTCTCGATCACAGGCTTGCCTGGATTGATGATCCCAGTGGTCTCAATGATAATCCTCTACTACTGGAGGGAGATGGGATGAAGGGAGAGATGCTAGGCGCCTTCCTGCTCGCCCTCATGATATTCTCATTCTCCGTTTCCCTGATACCCCTCGGTTATTTTAGCTATAGGTCTTCGGGGGATATCGTCAGGCTCGGGAAGAAGGACATAGAGATCTACATGGATTTCGGGATCTTGGAGTTGAGCGGAACCAACGAATCTGAGCCATACGCACTTATAAGGGGATCTATATCATCTAAGGAGGGGAAGGTCGAGGGATCGATCGGTAGCGTCTCCCTCTACATCCCCGAGGGTTGGGAGGGCCTCATCAGAGTGACCATGAGATCCGGGATCGTCGTCCTCAATGACAGTGAGTTGGGGGAACTGAGTGTCAAGATAGGCATAGGCCTCGTTCAAGGGGAAATAGTCGCCCTCAAGAGGGTGTTGATAGATATAGGGACCGGAACAGTGAGCTTAATGTTGAGAGTCCAAGAGGGCTCTGGGGTAATTGTGAAGCTCGATTGCGACCGCTCCTACTTGAGGTACGATGGCGGGAGCTTGAGAGGAGAGAGCGTGGAGATAGTGCTCTGGGAGGGGAGCCCGCAGCTTCAAGTTGAGATCAGAGCTAACGTCGCGGAGCTCAATATAATCAGGATGAAGGGTTGATGTGAAGTTGTACGAGAAGATGAAGATCTATAGGGCGAAGAAGCTGATCGATGCGTTAAACAGCGAGAGCAAACTTAAGATCCTGAGGAGATTATTGGAGAGCCCTGCATCAGCCACAGATCTAGCTAATGAGTTCGGTTTAACGCTCCCAGCGATAACACTCCATTTGAAGGACCTCGAGGAAGCGGGCCTCATAAAGATCGTGGAGGTGAGGAGGGGGAAGGGGAGGCCCGCGAAACTCTATACATTGACTAGCAAGAGGATCAGCATAAATATCCATCTCAATGAGCTCTTAGGCCTTCCCGAGGAGGAAGATCTGGATTCCTTAGCTCAGGAGTATGTCAGGAGGAAGATAGAACGTGGTTTCAGTGGGATAAGTATATCGGATATAATGGAGACCCTCCTCGTCGATAGAGCGACTGCCGCTGCTATAAGCGAGAGACTGCAGTCCGACCCCCTCCCGATTTTAGATGCCTTAGGTAAGAGGATACTCGAGAGCTTCGAGGATAGGACTACCGTCACTGAGTTGACGAAGAAACTGGGGTCTGATAGGTACTGGATCCTGAGGGCCTTGAGGAACCTCGAGGAGATGGGCTTAGTCAGGGTCAAGGAAGGTACCGTCTTCAGAGGTGATGAGAGTGGAGGGCATCATTCATTGGATGACCGAGGCAGTGAGGGAGTGGGTTAGGAGCTTAGGTGTCTTAGGGGTATTCCTCGGAGTTATGTTAGAGACGCTGATAACGATAATACCATCGCCCCTAGTCCCGATGGTAGCGGGTTTCTCCCTGATCCCCAATGGATCGGAAATGATAGAAGCACTTTACATTTCCACGCTCTTAATAGGGGTTACGGGAAGCCTGGCAGCTACGCTAGGGGCTCTGCTACATTATCTCATAGGTTTATACGGCGGGAGGGCGCTCATCGATAGGTATGGGAAGTACCTGGGGACAAATTCCAGTGAATTAGATGGAATTCTCACGAAGATATCCGGGAAAAATGAGATTATCTCGATATTCATCCTGAGGTCCATTCCAGTATTCCCTCTATCAGTCGTTTCCCTCGGAGCGGGCATGATAGGAATGAGGATCCTCCCTTACACAGTAGCTACGATTACCGGGACCTTCTTGAGATATTCATTCCTCGGGATGCTCGGTTTCATAGTGGGGGAGGCTTATGAAGAGGTATCATCTTGGATCGATAGTGTGGAGAATCTCTTAATATTTGCCTCCATCATGATAGTCCTGCTGTACCTCGTGAGCAAGAGGGTGAGGAGGAATGACCCCGGAATTCTTAGGAAGGGTCTTTCTCAAGGAGATAGGGGGAAAGCTGAGGAGAATTGAGGTCAAGGAAGTGAGTGATCCAGAGGACATGGGGAAGCTGGTTGATGTTCAAGTATCAGCATGGGGGATGCAGGACAGGACTGAAGCCGTCCCATCTCATGTACTCAAAGCGGCCTCAGATAACTCAGGTATAGTCGTAGCTGCCTTCGATATGGATACTGGAGAAGCTCTAGCGTTCGCATGGGGCTTCCTAGCTATGGATGAGAGGGGTCTCTACCACTACTCTCACCAGAGCGCTGTCGTCGAGGGGGCGAAGGGATCTGGCCTAGGATTCATCATAAAGCAAGCTCAGAGGGAAGCCGCCATCAGGAGGGGGCTCAGTAGAGCTAAATGGACTTTCGATCCCCTGCAAGCATTGAACACTAGATTCAATCTAGGGAAACTAGGTGTCGTCAGCTGGGAGTATAGCGTTAATTACTACGGTTACATGAATGACTCCGTGAACAGAGGGCTGAGGACAGATAGGCTGAAAGCTTGGTGGTTCCTCGATAGCGAGAGAGTGTTGAGGAAAGCGAGGGGAGAGCTCGAATCACCGGATTATGAGGATGCGCTAGCAGCGGGCGCTGAGGAAGTCATCGAATTCGATTCTGAGGGGAAACCATGCGGTTTTAGGAAAATAGATGGGGATCTGGCTCTAGTGGAGATTCCTAGGAGTATAGAGGAAGCTAGAGCTAGGAATTCCGTTGAAATTTGGAGGAATTGCACAGCTGAGGCGATGATTTACTACATGGGGAGGGGGTATATAGATTTCGAAGCGGTAGTAGATAAGAGGAGTGGAAGGGTATTCCATCTACTCTGGAGGAACTCTCTAGATGATATATTGAGTGGTTCCTCGATAAAATGTTAATGGTCGATCTTGAGGGAATTCAGCTCCTCAATGAAGCTATTCCCTATGATCTCATACTTCCCGATGAGCTCCCTTACAGCTCTCTTCAGTACTTCCCTAGGGTTCAGGCCTTCCTTGACCCTGAGGAACAGTACGGATTCCTCCTTAAGCGGATGAGGGACATCGTAACCAGCGAATTCTACTTCCTCAAGGGAGTTCAGCTCCTCAACTAGGGGGCTCAGTAGAGTATGAGTCTCCCCCCTTATGAGAACTCTCATCTCATTGTTCGAGACATTGATTACTTCAATCTCCGTACTCCTCCCTCCCCACGAGTTTCTTTATCAGCTCCCTCATCACGAGCTCAGGATCCGCTTTGAAACGCCAGAGCCCCTCATCGTCTTTCTCCATGAACCCCTCCTCCTCAGCTAGTTCCAGGACATCGAAAGGAGAGACCCCTGAGTTAACGGAAACAGCTACTATTACCTCCCTGGCCTTTCTCTGCCTCACCTCATATTTTATCTCCTCTGATAGGGACTTCAACTCATGCATCAGATCCACTATCTCCTCTGGCTCCAGCGCTGTATGGAGTATATCCTCTTTCCAAATCGCTGTGAGACCAGCGGCTTTGAGGGAGAGAGTCAGTAGGCTCATAGAGATGCCACCATGCTCCGATAACCAATCAGATGGGTATCTGTAGAGCCCCCCTACGGGGTTCCTGACTATCCTGAAGTTCCTATATGACCTCCTCACTATCGCCTCAGAATCCTTGAGCTCCTCCTTATCCCCAAATAAGGTTATTTTCAAGCCTGAGTCCACGGAGTATTTATAAGAGTAGTCTCTACCTCCCATCCTCTTCTCTAGGTACTCCAAAAAATCCGAAAGCTCAGACTTTTCTAGTGAAAGGACCAGGGTTCTCTTCTCTTCCCCTAACATTCACCAACCCTTCCTTGAAGGGGTTCCACCCATACTTGCTGCTCAGCCTCTTATCTAAGTATATCTTACCGCAGCTCCTACATATTAAAGTATATCCGACCCCCCTATCGAGCACCGATCCGCATGACTCACATATGCTCCTGATCACACCGAGCTCATGGGATCCCTCCATCGTTACTGTGACGATACCGTTTTCAACGCTCTCCACCTTAACTATCACGATGTCGCTCGGCCTAGCTCCTATATTCGAGCCCCTCTTAGGCATGTTAGCGTGAACTGGAGGGATGAGAATGCTGACCCTAGGTCTGAGGAGCAGTGTGAGGAAGAGGTTGAAGTTACTCCTATCAGCGCTCCTTATCTCTCCTAGGGCAATTTCTCCAGGCCTTACTGGTAATATAGGTCTCTTAATGGGCCTAACATTGACTTCTAGATCCTTCTTCTCCAAGAGGCCGAGTTGAGAGGAGTAAAGCACACCCTTGATCTCGAATATCCCCTCAACCCCTACATATTCCTCAACGACACCTATCCTCTCTCCAGGGACGACAATCTCCCTCATCTGATCACCTCAAACCTCAATATCTCGACAGGTATCTCAACGATCTTCCTCCTATGGTGAGGAAATATCCTCTTGAGGGGGAAGGGCCACCTCTCTACATGCGTGAGGATAGCCCCCCTCTTCAGAGCGAACTTCCTCAGGAACTCAGAATTACCAGCTGAATGAAGAGAGTAAACGACCTTAGCTTTCTTAAGGGCGACATCTAGGAATGTAGTATCTGCATGTCTCCTCCTACTACCGAAGGGAGGATTTTGGATCACAGTATCCACCTCCTCTGAGAAATCTTTAACATCCATTACTAGAAATCTAGCTCTCTCAAGCAATCCTAATCTATCAGCATTCCTTCTCGCGATCTCTATCGCCTCAGGATCTAAATCTATTCCTATTGCAGATGATGCACCATATAGGAGTGCTCCTATCGCGAGTATCCCATTCCCACATCCCAGATCTGCAACACACTTTCCCTCGAGGTCCCCCATCATATAACACATATGTATGAGAGCTGCAGCTAAGTTAGCTGGCGTGGGACATTGCTCAAGAGAGGGCTTCGGATCCCTCAGCTCCTCTAACTGTTGCAAAATTATTTCAAGCTCCCTCTTCGTCCTCGCCCTCGGTTCCATTTAACCTGACCACATCTATCCTAGTCATATAGGGTATCTTAAGCTTAGCTAACTTCATGCAGTATTTAGCTGCCTCTAAATGCTGACCATTGACCCTCAAGAGCATTATCACATCTCCTCTCCTTATCTGCGCTGCTCTCGCATCGGGCTTCCCGAATGCCAATCTCATCCCTTTCTGAAGCCTCTCGGCCTTATGAACGCCAGCCATAGCGTGCTTCCTCAAGATATGGTGGGGATAGTGGACTATCTTGAAGAAGTAAGCTTCATCAGATGGGACAGCCTTCCTTATCTGAGATATGACCGTCATCCTAGCTGCTTCCAGAGCGTTGCTCCTAACTTGGAAACTAGCTTCAGCTACCATCCTCACTTCATACTCGAACTTCCCATGAACGTTTCCATGATCGAACTTCGTTATCTTACTGTAGGGTATGCTCTTTATGTACTCCTTCCTCGTATATGGCCTCTGGAGGGCCCTATAGTTCCTAGCTGGTCTCAGGGACATGACCTTTCACCCTAACCAAAGCATCCCTCACAGCCTTTATAATACCTAACGCTTGAGAAGCCTCATCCTCTGAGATACCGCAGGGGAAGGTCCTCTCGATAATCCTCCTCATAGTGAAGAGGGACCTCTCCTTATCACGCATTCCCCCCAATAGATCGATTACCTCCCCGATATACCTTATCATTACTTCCCTAGCCTCTCTAGGCACTGGCTTGACCTCGAACCTAGAGGAATCCTTGAAAGCCAGGAAGAACTCGTAAAGGATTATTGCAGCAGCATTCGCCACATTTAAGGCCGGATAATCCTCACTAGATGGTATCGTTACTACTATATCGCAGTAAGAGAGCTCCTCTGTCGTCAATCCTATCGATTCCCTCCCCAAGACGATACCATATACAGCATCCCAACTTATGTTCGAGATGAAATCCCTTATTGTGATCGCTCTTCTCTCCACAGAATATCTGCTAACCCTAGCAGTAGTCCCTACCATCAAATCCACGCCCCTTCTTGCCTCCTCAAGAGTCGTTAAGATCTCCATCCTCTCTATCACATCTCTAGCTCTCATAGCTGCAGCTATAGCTCTATCGAAACTCTCGAACATGGGCCTAACGACCCTGAGCTCACTGAAACCGAAGTTCTTCATTGCCCTAGCTATCATCCCTACGTTATCTGCCTTCTCCGGCTCCACTAGTATTACTATCAGATCGGGCATCCAACTGATTGAAAAAGGCTAAATTAAAATGTGAGCCCCTCCGCCGGGGGTACTGATGCTTGAACGCCTGAGGGATATTTCATCCAAGTTGTTCGATAGTTTAGCTGAAATAGCAGTCAGGATGGGGATTAGTGCGAATCTCATCACTATGCTAGGGTTCGTCTCATTCTTAATGTCCATTTTAAGCCTTTACTTCAGAAAATCGCTCTTGGCTTCTCTTTTCATATTGTTAGGCGGTTTCTTCGATATAATGGATGGATCCGTAGCTAGGAAGAGGGGGGGCTCTGGAGTTAAAGGCGCTTTCATCGACTCCGTCGTGGACAGAGTCGAGGATGGACTCCTCTTCCTCTTCATGGGGATCTATTCGAGGGAGCTCTTATGGGCCGCTCTCACTATCCACTCCTCGATGCTCACTAGCTACATAAGATCGAGATCTGAGTCTCTTGGAGTTAAGGGAACGGAGTTCAGCTTAATGGGAAGGGGAGAGAGGATATTACTATCGGCACTCTTCTGCGCGATAGATAAGGTGGATTTAGGCCTTATCATAATCTCTATCTTGAGTTACTTGACCTGTATCGAGAGATCATATATATTCTTCAGGGAAATTAGGAAAAAAGGATCATAGGGTATCCATGTACTCCTCTGCTTTCGGAAGTTCCTCCTTCATTCCCTTCCTTCTCCTTATCTCTAGAGCTATCTGCTCCATGAGACTCTTAGGCAATGGCTCCCAGTGGGAGAATTTCGTCTGCCAGAAGGCCCTTCCGCTCGTCATACTCCTCATCTCATTACTGAACCCACCTAAGGTCTCTCTCACTGGTATGAACCCCTTGACTATGCTTATCCTCCCTCTCTCCTCTATCCCGACGACCTTCCCCCTCTTCTGCGAGATCAAAGAAATTACGGAGCCTATCAGTTCTGGGGGCGTGGAGACCTGTATCTCGTATATCGGTTCGAGGAGTACAGGGTTTGCGCTCAGCATAGCACCAAATATCGCCTTTCTAACAGCTGGAGTGAGTTGAGCTGGTCCTCTATGAGCTGGATCTTCGTGTATCATCGCGTTAACTAACCTTATAGCTACACCCATGACTGGCTCTCCAGCTAAAGGCCCTTCCTTCATGACCCACATGAACCCCTGCCTCAAGATCTCCCTCACCTCATCCAGCCTCTGAACACCCACAGTCCTATTTATGAAGAGGTTGTAGTTCTCCTCATCGATCGTCCATACATTCCTAGCGTCCTCGGTGTCCATCTTTCCCTCCTCCCTCAGGACCTTAGCTAGAGTCCTGCTGTCCATCCTCTCGTTGACTCTACCCTCCCTGATGAGTGCTACTACCTCATCATTCAATGGAGAGGCTGTCACCCAGATCCTATTCAGTTTGTTCGGTGACTTCGCTAAGACAACATCGCTCGTCCCTCTAACGCTCTCCCTATAGACTACCGTTGGCTCACTGACATCGAACTCGAGCCCAGCTTTCTTAACTTCATAGAGGGAGATCTCCAAGTGGAGCTCTCCAGTACCTTTGAGCAATATCTCTCCCGTCTCTTGGTTATGTATCATGACTAGATTCGGATCCTGAAGTGTGAGCTTTCTCAAAGTATCTATGAGCTTCGGAAGGTCCTGAGGATTCTTAGCTTCGACGGAAACTGTCACTACAGGTTCAGTTACGTACCTTATGGCTTCAAATCCTGAGATGACCCTATCCTTTATCGCATCAGCGACTACAGTCTCCCCTGAGCTAGCAGATGTCAATCCTAGAACCGCTGCTATATTGCCAGCGGGTATCTCATCCATCCTCATCCTATATGGACCCATGTATATACTCGTCTGCTGTATCTTCTGCTTCTTCCTCGCATTTATTAGATAGACATCCTCACCCTCACGCAGAGTTCCGCTGAAAACCCTCCCAGTCACTACTATCCCTGCATGTGGATCTATCCTAACTGCATTTACTCCCATTACGAGGGGCCCATTTGGATCGCAGTTTTTAAGCGCATTGAAGAGCTCTTCATCATGTTTATCCCTCCAGAGCCTCTCGACTCTATAAGACTGGGCCTCTATAGGGTCTGGGACATGCAGAGCGACCATATCGAGTAGGGCCTCATGAACAGGTATGTCCCTCCTGAGGGCCAAGCCATCGGGATCCTCATTATATATATCAACTATATCAGAGAATCTTATCCCCTTCTTCGCAGCTATAGAGTTCGTTAAGCCCCATCCATGGAGGGCAGAACCGAAGGCAACGCTATCATTGTCCCACTTCACCTTCCACTTCTCCCTGAACTCCGGTTCGCCATATGCTTCTATCAATCCATTGAAATCCCTTATTATCCTGAGTATCTTCTGCTGTATCTCCTGAGGAGTCAGTTTGAGCTCCTTTATGAGCCTATCTATCTTGTTTATGAAGAGTAAGGGCCTCACTCTCTCCTCGAGCGCTTGCCTCGTCACTGTCTCCGTCTGGACCATCACTTCCTCCACGGAGTCGACGACGACTATGGCACCATCTATGACCCTCAGGGACCTAGTGACGTGACCAGTGAAGTCTATGTGGCCCGGGGTATCCACGAGATTTATCGCGAATTCCTTCCCATCTCTCTGGTAGTAAAGCGATATGTTGGCTGCCTTTATAGTTATCCCCCTCTGTTGCTCTATCTCATGGTAGTCCAGAGCCCTCATCTCCCCAGCCATCTTATCGCTTATCATCCCAGCAGCCGATAATAGGTTGTCAGAGAGCGTCGTCTTCCCGTGATCGACATGCGCTATTATCCCTATATTTCTAATGTTTCTAGGGTCTCTCATCAGCTCCTGAAGATGATCTATCACCTTCTTATACTTCTGCAATGCTTAATCACCGGGATCAGCTTGCTCCCATGAGTTAAAAAGGTTTATCATGAGGGGGGGTCCATCTGACTAACGGTTTTAAATCGATCCCATCGACATGATAGGGAGTGGTGAAATTGAGATCGGTGAGCCCAAGCTACTATCAGAAGCTCTTCGGGCTGACTAGAAATCCCTTTCTGAGGTCTTCCCTCGTTGAACTTGAGGATCCTACCTCTATATTCAGTAAGCAGTGGGTTGATGACGTTCTAGATTCGCTAGCTGCTGAAACGATGTCAGGAGTCGCATCCGCTTTCGTAACGATAACAGGACCTCCGGGATCCGGGAGAAGCCTCAGGCTTCATCTCCTCAGGTATTCTTACCATAGGACTGAGCTAGAGGGAATATATCAGGAGATATCCGCTGTAGAGGGACCTGATGCTATAGATAGCATATTATCCACCGTATATGAGAGATCCAGGGGGATATCTAAGGCCTTGAAGAAGCTGCTCCTCGGGATGCCCGATACTTTAACGGAGGAGGAGCTCCTGAACTTGAAGACATCCCCTGCTGATGCTGGGGACATGATAGTCAAATCTTTGAACTCAATAGCTCCCACAGCGCTCCTCCTAGATGATGTACATAACATGCTCTACACGGATGAGAGGTGGTCCTTCTTCTTCTTCGAGATGTTGAGGGAGATAGTCTCCGTGATGCCCGAGGGCATCCTCATAGTTGCAGCTATGAGCGATGAGGCTTATGATGAGGTCGATAAGAGGTTCCCCGCTCTGACATCTAGGGTCCATGAGAGGATAACTATCCCGCCCCTAACTGATGATGAAGCGATAAACCTCGTATCCAGGAGGCTGAGCGCTTTCAGGAGCAAGATCCCCGAAGTCCCATTGGAGCCCCTGACGGAGGAAGTCATTATAGCTGCCAATAGGCTAGCTGAGGGCATACCTGGGAAGCTCCTGGATTTTCTAGCTAAGAGCTTAGAGGTCGCGACTATTCTGGGGAGGAGTAGAGTGGATATGTACGTCTTCGATAAGGTAATGGACGCTGAGGCTGAGATCTTAGATTACATAAAGAGAGCTCCCCCTAGGATGAGGAGGGAGCTCGAGATAATAATCAGGAACTTCAACGGAGGACCCGTGCTACTGGAGAAAGTCGCTATAGAAGCTGAGACGCCCGTATCTATAGCATATTCTAGGCTAGAGGCCTTAGTGGTCGCTGGCCTCCTCGAGAAGGATAGAGCTGGGAGGTACTATGTCCCTAGGGAGGCTATGAGGATTGAGAGAAAGGAGGAGCCAAAAGTAGATATTGAAAAGAAGGAAGAAAGGCAAAGAGGGATACCAAAGAGTATATTGAGGCTTAAAAGAGCTAGAAGGAGCTTCTTTTAATGAAAAGGTGTTTTATCGATCCCAGAAGCTCGAACAAATTGTTTAAATTTTTTGCATGGAGCACGAGCAGGTGATCTCATGGGTTCAAGGGACTTATTGCTCAAAGCTAAGGAGAATGGGAGAAAGTCCCTCCTGGAGCATGAGGCCAAGTATTTCATCTCTAGCTACGGGATTCCAGTGACTAATATAAGATTGGCTAAGAACGAGGAAGAGGCCGTCAATTTTTCCAAGGAGATAGGCTTCCCAGTAGTCCTCAAGATAGTATCCCCCCAAGTGATCCATAAGAGTGATGTAGGCGGTGTGAAGGTCAACTTAAGGAATGAGGAGGAGGTGAGGAAGGCATACAGGGAGATAATAGAGAGCGTCAAGAGGAACGTCCCTAACGCTGAGATAGAGGGCATCTTAGTTCAGGAATTCGCACCTCCGGGTGTTGAGTTGATAATAGGTCTCCTGAGGGACCCGCAATTTGGACCTACTGTCATGTTCGGGCTCGGAGGGGTCTTCGTCGAGCTCTTCAGGGATGTCTCATTTAGAGTAGCCCCTCTATCGGAGCAAGATGCTGAATCCATGATAAAGGAGGTGAAGGCATACAAGCTCCTCACGGGCTTCAGGGGGATGGAACCAGTCGATATAGATGCGATAAAGGACGCTCTGATAAGAGCCGGGAGGATAGGGGTTGAGAACGAGGAGATAGTTGAGATGGACCTCAACCCAGTGATAGCATACCCCAAAGGTATAAAAGTGATCGACGCGAGGATAATCTTGAGGTGAGGGCTTGGCGAGGAAGATATCGGAGCTATATGAGATGCAGGTATATTCGAGCGATGGCGTCTTCCTAGGAGTCACTGAGGACTTCACTTTCGATGATGTAGAGGGTAGACTCGTTGAAATAGAGATAAACACAGGGAGGAGGGGGGAGAAGAGGAGGATCCCTTACGATTCAGTCAAGGCTTGCAAGGACATATACATAGTGGAGATATGATCATCTCCCCTTAAACTCCGGTTTTCTCTTCTCCAGGAAGGCGTTTATCCCCTCGCTCGAGTCCTCAGTTGAGAAGACGAGGCCGAAGGCTAAGGATTCAGCGTCATATTTTTGACCGTTTAGTAAAGCTTTATATATCGAGATAGCTACTGGAGGCCTCTCAGCTATCTTCATCGCTAGATTCCTAGTTTCCTCTTCTAGGTTCTCGTGCTTAACGACCCTGTTGATCAGACCTATCCTCAGGGCTTCATCCGCAGTTATCATATCCCCAGTGAACATGAGTTCCTTAGCCTTAGAGATGCCAACTAGCTCAGGGAGCCTGAAAGACCCCCCAGCCCCAGTTATTATTCCTAGAGTTATCTCAGGTTGGCCGAATTGCGCTCTCTCACTCGCTACCCTTAGATCGCATGCCATAGCTAACTCGAGCCCTCCTCCGAGAGCGAATCCATTTACCATAGCTATGACAGGCTTTGGAAACTCATATATCTCCCTGAAGGCCCTGTTCAACCTTTTAGATAAGTTGAACGCATCTATGGGACTGATGCCCTTGAAACCCCTTATATCAGCTCCTGCGCAAAACGCCTTACCCTCCCCAGTTATCACGACTACTCTTATCTCCTCCTTCCTCGCTTCCTCCAGCGCTGATAAGATCCCGAGGACCATATCCTCATCTAAGACGTTCAATTTCTCCGGTCTGTTCAACCTTATCCAAGCGATCGGAGGACTCTCTTTATAGATCACTGGACCGAAATCCTTCTGCTTAATACTATAATCGAAGAACCCCTTGCCTGAGCTAATACCTAACTCGCCTCTCGCTACCTTCTCGCTTATCAGAGGATCGACAGCGTATTCAGGGAGGCCGAATTCCTTAGCTTTCCTCTCTATGATGCCCTTTATTTTATCCAATCCGTACTCATCAGCCATCCTCAGAGGACCCTTAGGAAAGTTCAGCCCCAGGATCACAGCTCTATCGATCTCCTCAGCGGAAGCTACATCGTTCCTGAGGAGCCAAGCCGCTTCATTCACTGCCATGCAGAGCACTTCCATAGGATCGAAATCCGCATCCGGATTAGGTGGGATCTGAGGCCTTCCCTTGCTCCAGTCATAGAAACCATGGCCTGTCTTCGCACCCAACATCCCCTTACTTACTAACTCTGACCACTTAGGGCAGGGCTTGAGTGTGAAGCCCCTCCTCACCATAGCATCTATTATATCCCTCATCACATCCAAGCCTATGTAATCGGAGAGCTCGAAAGCCCCCATGGGAAGCCCAGCTTTCCCCTTCAAGGAGCTATCTATGAGGATTATATCCTTCCCTTCCCTCTCAGCTATGAGGCAAGCTTCATTAAGCCATCTGACTAATATCCTATTCACTATGAATCCTGGGACGTCCTTCTTCACTAGTATGGGCTCCTTCCCCATCGATTTAGCTAACTCAATTGTCTTCCTCACGGTCTCCTCAGATGTCCTATCGCCCCTCACGACCTCGACGAGCCTCATTAACTGAGGGGGATTGAAGAAGTGCATCCCTACGAATCTATCGGGCCTTGAAGTGACTGATGATAACTCCGATATAGGTAAGCTACTGGTGTTAGTTGCGAATACTGTATGAGAAGGAGCTATCCGATCTATCTCCCTGAATATCTCTGCTTTAATATCGAAGACCTCTGGGACAGCTTCTATAACGAAATCAACATCCTTTACGGCTGATCCCAGATCCGTGGTCCCATGTATCCTGCTTAAAACTGACTCCATCTCTTCCTTACTGATTTTTCCCCTCTCCAGGAATTTATTTAAGCTCGCTCTTATTCTCTCCATCCCCTTTTGGACGAATTCATCGCTCACATCCCTTAAGTGGACCTCATAACCTGCCATCGCAGCTACTTGAGCTATACCATGGCCCATCGTTCCAGCTCCTAAAACCGCTATCCTCATGATATCCCCGAGCGAGAGGGGGGATTTCAAGAAAAATGTTTTCGTTCAAGCGAAGGAAGCTATGAGTTCCTTCTCCCTCACGGTATCTTTCTCCTCGAAGAGATAGAGCTTAGCCATATTAGTGCCTTCCTCGAGGATCGCTACAACTGGGATAACCCTTCCCATTCCATCCTCAGCTACACCAACGTAGATGACCAGAGGGGGCAGTTCATAATCGTATACTCTCCTCACTTCTGTGATATCGAGGCTCCTTATACCTCGGGGAGGATTGGGGAAATCGGTCCAATCGATCACCATCACAGCTACCACCGAAGTTTCAGCTGAGTAGTATATTATAACTGTAATTCAACGATTGACGTACTTAATGGGAAGTCGATTGCGGGGTCCATCGAATGATAAAAAATTTGAATTTTTCATCAGCTACACTTACTCTAATACTCCTAACACTTGAAATATTTATAAGTAAATCCTCGCTCAAAGTCTGGGGAGCGTATGCCCTGCGGTAGGAAGTCCTCAGCTAAGAAGGGAGTTAAGGAGAAAGAGGAGGTAAAACTAGACGACTTATCTAAAAAGATATTAGATGCTATGAAAAAGTTGGGAAGGCCTGCTAAATGCGGAGAAATTGCAAAAGAGTTGGGAGTACCTGTACAACAGGTAACTGGGAAGATGAGATCCCTCGTTAAGTCTGGATTGGTCAAGAAAGCTGAAGAAGGGACATACAAACTTCCTTAACCCCTTTTTATCGCGTCAAGGAGCGACTTAGTATGAGAGAGTTTAAGTAGATGCTGTTCGCTCACATCAGTCTGACCGATCTGATGAGCTTCGATGTAGCGTGAGATATAGTTGGAGGCCCTTATGTAGAGGGATCTTATGAGGCTTTACTGGGATCCTCTGGAAAATGTCCCGCTAATCTCGAGACGCTTAGGGGAAACCGTTACAGTTCCGATATCCAAGGTCAGCGACCCGAGGCCTGCATTCGATTGGGATCTCAAGCTATTGAGAGGGGTCCTTGAGGATCAATTCGGTGCAGGAGCTTATGAGGATCTTATAATCAATGAAGTAGTCCTCCTGGGCAGAGCACCGTATTTAGATACATCATATGAGGTAATATCCGATGGAACTATATTAGGGCATCTTTTCTTCGATATATATGAGTTTAAGTGGTACTTCAGGCCCAATCTCCCCTCTCTAGTGAGGATAGGGCACAGAATCGAGAGGAAGAGTATATACGGCAGGAGAGGGGAGGAGATAGGGGAAGCTAGGCCAGGAGATCCGAAGTACTTACTACTCGAGAACGGAGTCGCTGAAAGAATTGGGAATAAATACGTAGTTATTAAGGAATTTAAGAGGGCGAGGGAGCCATTAGATGTCAAAAATAGCTGGAGTAAGGTCATCTCGGTGAATGAGCCTTCAGTCTTATCTAAAGAGTTTGAGTCCATCAGAATGATTTGGCGATTGACGAAAGGGAAGAGAGTCATAGTGTCCTTCTCGGGAGGTAAGGATAGCTCAGTACTGTTGGAAATCGTGAGGAGGAGTGATATTGATTTCCTGACTTACTTCAACGATACCGGATTGGAGCTCCCTGAGACTATCAGCTTCGTTGAGAGTATCGGTTGCGATATAATCGGGGACGCTGGCGATTCATTTTGGAGGAGTCTCGACCGCTTCGGCCCACCTGCAAGGGATTACAGGTGGTGCTGCAAAGTGATAAAGTTGATGCCGACCTATAGGGCCCTCAAGCACCTCAGACCGGGCTTAACGTTAGTGGGTCAGAGGAGATATGAATCCTCAGCTAGGATGCGTAGCCCTTATCTATGGAGGAACGATTGGCTCCCCGGCTTCTTAACGGCTGCTCCATTGAACGATTGGAGCAACTTGCAGGCATGGCTATACATAAGGATAAGGGGTTTGAGGGTAAATCAGCTCTACTTCGAGGGGTTCGAGAGGTTAGGCTGTTACTTATGTCCGGCCTCAAGGCTATCAGATTACGGGAGGTTGAGGGAGAGGTACAGCTCCCTCTGGGAGAGATGGGAGGAATTCCTGAGGAGATACGCGAGGGGGAGGGGTTACGATACTTGCTGGCTGACCTATGGGATGTGGAGATGGGTAGACCCTCCTGAGAGGATGAGAAAGCTCTGCGGAACTGTGAGGGAGAAGCCTATAAAAGCATCTATTCATGAGACATCGATCTCTGTAAATGAACTAGATTCCGAGAGGTTCATTAACCTCTCCCGCACTTCAAGAAGTGCTATGAGGGTCCTAGAGAAGGTAATTCTCAGCGAGGATCCTATTGAAGCCCTAAGAATATTAGCTAGGGCCAATTTGTGTACGGGATGTGGTGTCTGCTTAGAATATTGTGAGAGGAACGCTATAAAGCTCTCACAGAAGGTCTCAATCGATGATTCTTGTGATAAGTGCGGCTTCTGTAATGAAGTCTGTCCCCTCTCGTCATATTTCGTGAAGTTAATCGATCTCTCATAACTTTATGTTAAGCTTGCTAGCTTCCTCCCTGAGGACAGATTCTATAGCTCCCTTGCCCCTCTCAGTCGGTTTAGCTGGGTCACCAGGGTCGCCCCGACCTTCAGCCTCTATCAACATCCCCTCGCTCACGAACTTATCGAACCTCCTCGGAGGGAGTATCGCGAAAGCCACTCTCCCTCCCACATCCAAATTCGTGACGACATCGTATCTATCTCTAGCATCAATTACTAATGCTTTAAGACCATTAAATCCCTCAGATCTGACTATAGTCCCCCAGAAGCAATCAGTACCGCTATAAATCCTCCTCTCCCTTTCTATCCTCTTCCTAAGGCCTGAAAAAATTATGGATGCGAATCTAATCCTAGCGGCACTCAGAAAATCATTAGGTGAACGGCATGATCCTTTAGCTTGAAGCCATGTCTCCCTGAGATCTCCCCCAATCCTCTCGATCCCTTCGAGCATCCCGCTGGCCTCTAGCTCCTCGAGCGGTAAGAAGCTGTAAACTACCCTCTGGACCTCACTGCTCACATACCTCAAGTCTAAGCCCTTGAGCATCTTATCTGGGACTTCCCTCAGGTATGCTGCAGCTATCTCAACTGCTAAAAGTCTAGGATCCTTCAAGCTCAAGGACCCCCGGCCAAGAGGCTTATCTCACTCATCTCAACGATACCGTTTCCATTATCTATCCATCCTATTAAGTAAGTCCCCGTCGAGAGCATCTCCATGTTCTGAGAGAGCCAGATGAGGCCCGCTCTAGTCCCATATCTAGTGACCCCAGCTACTGAACAATAGTAACCCTCTCCTATCCTAGATATCTTGATCACAGCGTAGTCGATGCTACCGTAACTAGACCAGAACTCCTTCCCATTGAACTCTACGCCACCATATAGCCCATCCTTCCTCTTCAGGAACTTGAAGGACGGGTCCCCTTGATAGGACGGATCGGCTCCCGGGCCTCCCAAAGCTATCCTGTAGATACCCGAAGCGGAACCCATCGACTTGAAGACGCTTGAGAGATCTTTATTCATACTTATATCCGTAGTAGGGCCGATCACCTCGAAGGATCTAGCTTCAGGCATACCATCGTAGAGCAACCATCCGGTATCGGGCACATAATCTCTGTATACCATCGACACCCTAACTATTATACCGAACCTCCCGCCCTTGCTGGAGATCTGACTTAACGCTGTCAGCAGCTTTACATCGAATTCCACAGCCTTACCTATCATTATCCCAGAGCCAGTACCTGCGTAAATCGTGAAGGGGAACCACTTCCTCCCATTGAAAGTGCACTCGTAACTATAACCACCTGAGAGGTCAATTCCGTTCGTCTCGTTCATATCTACATCTATATCTACGAAGTAGTTCCTAGTTAGCTTTGCCCCAGGCCCTCCTAACTCGCATTTGACACCTTCCTGACTCGAGGGGACTAAGGCCAGGTAGATCCTTGAGAGGTCATCGAGCACATACACTTCCTTATAATCTATAGGGGCTATCGCCCTCCCTTGCTGCCCTGAGATCTGGGGTATTTTGTACTCCCCGTAATCGCCATCTATAGACGCTCTACCACTGTTAGAGAGGAGATAAGTTATCTTCATGGGATTCATAGCCAGGATATCGAAGTGAGCTTTGAATCTGAAGGTCCCCTTAGCGTACTTCCCGAGATCCGTATTGATCACTAATTTATCCCCAGATATCTTTATCGAACAAGAGGCTGCCTTCGTCTCCTCCCATTGTAACTTGACGTCGTTGAACGCGAGGACAGTGCAACTCCCATTCATGTTCTTAGGACTCATGTAGAACGCTAGTTGATAGTCTGCACCCTTCACTTCCCCAGAAGTTGAACCGCCTTCCCTCAAATCCAAGAATATCCTTCCCGTATAGTAATCGATCCTATCATCCAATCTGGAATACATGCTGACTTGGAAGATCATGCTCTGTCCCTCTAGTCGAACTTCCAATGATCTCACGTCCGCTTGAGGTGCGGATCTGAGCTCCAGCGGATCGTACCATATCTTAGCTGGGCTCCCCTCGACAGTAGCGAATGTGAGAAAGAGCAACATGAGGAGAGTCAAGGATCGCTTCATGAACCCACCTCCGGATTCAAGATACTTCAAATAAAAAAGACCCCTCGGACCCGTCGTCGATACGTTAGGCGTCAGCTGAATCACTTGAGGAGCTCCTCCTCATACTTTCTGAGGTGATCCACAGCTTCTTTAACATCACTGAACCTCGATGAGACTTCCTCAACGTCCTCGATGCCTATGCCTCTCTTCCCCTCGGATCTAGCTTTGACACCAGCTATACCGAGTATCTGGACAGCGTACCTCAGGGATCTCTCCTCACCTAGTCTCCTGAGGAGTTTCAAAGCATCTTCACTGACCTCTATACCCTCTTCCTTTGCTCTTATCTTGAGTATGTGCTCTATCTCATCCCCATTGTATTTATCGGTCACTATTATGACGAGCCTATCCAATAGATCTAAGGGCATCCCGAATGGAGCCTCTATCTCAGTCCCCCTTATCCTAGTTATACCTCTGTTAGTAGCTAGTATTATTATCGGGACGAGTTCGCTCTCCATCGCCCTGCTTACGAAACTCAGAGCTTCTATATCCATCATATGAGCGTCGTCTATGAACATAACGCCAGGGATTATCTCAGCCCTTCCCGCTTCCACCCAGTCCTTGACTTGTTGATCGACAGCTGCCCTCACTTCAGGGTCTATCTCCCTCTCCCCGACCCCGAAGAGGAGGGAGAAGAACCCTCCCCTCCTCCTAGCGTACATATTATCGAGGTCGTCGAGGGTCATCACATAGACGAACTCCTTCTCCTTCAAGACAGTCCCCTCAGGCCTTGAGACTATTTGTTCAGCTTCCAAATCGTATGTATATGACTCCTTAGTCCTCCCTATCTTAGATAGCCTCCCGCTCTCCGCATCTATCATTATGACATCCCCTTCTCTTATCCCGAACTCTACAAGTTGCCTAGCGACATTAGGGCCAACTCTGAGCCTCTTCTCCTCACTAGTAGTCTTCAGAGTTATTACAGCCTCTTGAGGGACCTTAACGAACGGATTGTATGGGCTAGATCCTGTCTTTATATCTATCTCAGTCACCTCTCCCTCATAAACTTTTCTCATTTCCCTTACCTTCACTCCTATAGCCTTCCTCATGGCCTCCATTAGCACTTCGGTCTTCTTCCTCTCCGCGCTGTATATCTCTGAGCCACTGAGCTGGATGAACGGGACTCCCTCTCCCAACTCCCTAGCTATAGCGACAGCTATAGCTGTCTTCCCTGTCCCAGGAGGACCAGCTAATAGTACTGCTTTCCCACTAAGCCTCCCTTCCCTCGCCATCTTAACTACTAATCCAGCGGCTTCCCTAGCCTTGAGCTGGCCCACGAGACCATCTGCAGCGAACTTAGCCCTCCCCCTCTCATCGAGACCCAATCCCTTTATGTGACTATGAGCACCTATCCTCTCTACCTTAACTCCCCCTATCTCCTCTATCTCCATCAGCTCACCGATCTAACGTCTGGAAGAGATTTTTACGCTTTACCCCTCCCCTTCATCCAGATGTAGAGGAGGATAGCGGCTACTATAATGACTATTATGGCGATGATGGGGATGGCCGTTTGCCTCAATACATCTTCGATGCCAGAAGGAGGAGGGGTTGGCTTAACGTACGTTTCATTCAGCACTACTACACTATTCTTCAAGAGGATACTGTACCTTGAGGAGGCGACTTCATAAGTCATGTTTATCTTGAGATCATGACTACCTGGCCTGAAGTAAACTGGGACAGCTAAGATGAGCTTTAAATCCTTAGAGCCATTCATAGGGAGATCCCCTATCTTCCCGTAGATGACGAAGTTCCTTACTCTCATCATCCTCTCCCCGAATATAGAGAAGGGGGCTTCTATCTCTATGGCGACATTGCTGAGGTTGAGGGGAGCCCTATTCTCTATAGTCAAAGTCACATTCTTAGTTTCTCCCCTCATCATCTCTGTCAGAGGCTGCGGTTTCACTATTATCATTCCCCTTATGGCTATCACATTCGCCTCGATCTCAGCTACCTTATCGCCATCCTTGAATATCTCAGCGTGGAGCTTATGCGCTCCAGGACTCAGCGGTTTTATCATCACTTTGTAGCAGCCCATCTCATCAGCTACGCCCTCTTGGAAGAATGATCCATCTACGTAGAGTTTCGCTGTCAAATTTCTCGCGATTGGAGATGTTAAGCAAACGATTCCACTGACGGGAAGTTCTGCTGGGACGTAAATTGGAACATCTATCTTTATGGGGGCTGCGAGAGGTTGTAAGATTGGAATTAAGAGGAGTAGCATTATCGCTACTGGTAGACGCATCTCCATCCCTCTGCTGCATTAAGAAATAATATCTTTTATAAGGGTATCTATAGTGGAGAAATGATGTGTTTTTATAACCCGTTAAGCGAGGGCCAACTATCATCTATCTACCCTCTTTACTAGCGAAATTTTTAGCCTTTAAGCTGGGGCTCTCTCACCATATGTTAATAAATTCAGGCTGAGCGTGATGTGTAATTCATTAACTAATGGAACTCGCGTCCCCTAGCGGCTTTCTTAGCGTAAATCCACACTAAGAGGATCACGGCTGTCCTGTGATGAAATGTTGAGTCGCATCCGTATCGCAAGCGAAGCAGTAACCCCACTCCGACATCCAGAAACAATGTTTATTACAATATCCCTGAGGTGGAAAGCAACATGTTAACACATTATTATAGTTTACAAAACTATAGTAGCCCGATGGGGGATTCGTAGTTTTATATCTTATATACTTGCTCCATTCGTGAGTAGAATTCTTATTGATCCCCCATATCATGTCGTGATATCCGCTGTATCCACCAACATTAGTTAGATAAGCTAAATGAAAGAACTTTATCTGTATTGAGTTAACGCCGGTCCCAGGTACATTATTTCCAGAGGAGGGATCTCTACATCTCCCCGATTTCGCTAAGTTCCAATAATAATTGAAGTTAGTCGTGTAAGCGTCGGTGCAGAACTCGCCTAGAAAAGTTCCACTACTCGGTACACCTGATGAGTAGCAACCGACCCATACTCTACCGGCCTGCTGCCAGTTACTCAGATAATAGGTACCTGGGGGAGGAGGAACTCTTGGAGAACTGCAGGAAACGAGCACATATGTCTCGTTCTGGGAGAGTAAGTAGAGCATTTGATAAGCCCCGTATTGAGTCAGGGCTTTGCGTAAGTAACCCGAATAATTATTTATTTTATCGACCGTTAAGCTCATCATCTCCTCAGTGCTCATATTCTTATCGATCCAGGAGATGAGCTCAGCTAGGTATTGCAGTTCATGTCCTTGCCTAGCTATCTCGATATCCCTCTTAACTTCCTCGCTGAAATCTC
>Ga0197143_1000322_pt1 | contig 56326 bp, 60 predicted proteins | sample GBS70_MetaG_FD_148603 | JGI IMG/M metagenome (GOLD analysis project Ga0197143, IMG submission 148603) | Sediment microbial communities from Great Boiling Springs, Gerlach, Nevada, United States - GBS 70_MetaG | ecosystem: Environmental > Aquatic > Thermal springs > Hot (42-90C) > Sediment... | reverse complement strand
CATGAATCAGGGAGTGCTTCAAAAGGGGTTCCCGGTTTTATGCCAGAGTCCGGGTCTCCTTCCGCAGGGTCATAAACATATCCGCAGATTTGACACTTGTATTTTTTCATTGGATACCTCCTCTATAATTTTCATTTAAATACCTCACCTGTTTCTTTGAACCATAATAGCAGGTCAAGGTGCGGAATGGGTATTGAACATTTTTTAGAGAAATCTTTAAATTTTCGCTCCAGTTCGTAATATTTTTTCTTTGTTATACACTTTGGGATTTCATCTATTACGCCATAATACTTCATATTTTTCAATATGTGTCTGTCAAGAATAGCAAGCTCTTCACCGGGTCCAATGTTCCTCAAAAAATGGCTTGCTTCCTTGTAGCCCATTCCCTTTATGTTTTTTACAAGAAATTCTCTTAGTTCATAAGGAGATTTAAAAGACGAAAGAATCTCTTTTATCTTTATTTTTCCGTTCTTTATAAAGAATTTTCTGGCTTCAATTATAAACTCAGCCTTTTTATTCTTAAACCTTATACCTTTCAGGTAAGTTTGAATATCCTTTTCGCTCCCGTGGAAAAGAATCTTATTTTCAGAAAGCCTTTCTATTGCTTCCCAGCAAAATTTAGCCTTTGATTGTGGAGTGAGAAGACAGAATGCCAGTTCTTCAAAAATCTCTTCGTCTTTTAAAGGTCTCTTGAATTCCTTAAGACGAGATATTATTTTTGGCTTCACTGCTCGGTAAAGGCTTTTTAGTTCTTCAAGCCTTTTCATTTTTTCATATTATTTTAATAAAAATCTTTTTTCAAGAATAAGTAAAAATTCATAATAAATAAAAAATTTAAGGCAAAAAGGTAATTGCAAAAATTGATGAGATTCCGGAGACTATAAATGGAGCAGAGGAGTTTACAAACTGTATGAGGACACCAGAGATGATTGCTCCGATGAAGGCGGAAAGAGCAACTCCTGAACGGATTCCACCCCATATCCTTCCAATTCTTTCTTCACCAAAAATAGAGGATGCAAGCTCTCTTGAACCGACAAAAATAAAGGCATCTCCTGCAACATGTAAAAACCTGAAGAAAAGAACTGGACCGAATCCCTTTGAAAAAACCATTAATATGCTTCCAATTCCTGAAAGGAAAAGTCCAATGGAATACAATCTCTTACCTCTTATCCCCATCTCAGAAAATCTCTTTGTGAGAAGGCCACAGAAGGAAAGAAAAAAGATGGAAAGCCCGAGAACAATTCCTATTTCCGTCTCGTTTAGTTTGGGACCATTCTTGAAGAAAATTGCCAGCGCACTTGTTTCTGCTCCAAAGTGTAATCCGTGAAAAATGTTTACAAGAAGGAGGAGAATAAACTTTCTATCCCTCCAGAACTTATCGTGTGAGTGACTTATTATGATGGGTTTTTCATGCTTCAAAAACTTCAGTGAAAGAAAAGATGTAAGAAGGGAAATTCCCGAAAGAAGGTAAAAGAATATGAGAAATCCTGCATTCTGGGTGAGAAACCCTGCAATTATGTATCCGATCCCCATCCCTATGCCTCCTGAACCTATGTATCCGCTGAAGTTCTTTTCCGGCTTTTCTTCGCGATAGAAAATGGTGTCGATCGAAATATTGATAAAAGCCATACCAATGCTCCCTGCAATATACACCAGCAGAAGAAGTTCGAAGTTTTTTAAAAGACCTATAAAAAATGAGAACACAAAAAATAAAATAAAACCGGAAATAAGAACAATTTTTGGAGAAAGCACATCACATAAATATCCCGCGGAGGGATAAAAAATTGCAGGAAATATGTATATCATGGAAGTAAGAATTCCAATTCTTGTTCCAGAAAGGTGAATACTCTTCAGGTATGCTGGAGCGAATATAAAAATCGTGTTGAGGAACCAATTTACAAAAGCAATTCCCATTTTGACAGTAATCTTCTTTTTTTCCGTCATAATTGAACTCTATATCACATGTAAATAAAAAAGGGAATAAACTCCAAAGAATTTCATTCCTCCTTCTTTCAACATTTCCGGTTTTCCTTCAAATGAAACTTTTCTTCTATAAGTTTTATTTAAGATATTGTTTTATTACTTCAAGGAGATGAGCGCTCTGAATGGGCTTGGTGATATAAGCGTTTGCTCCTAGCGCCATGGCTCTTTCTTTGTCTTCCTGCCCACCTTCTGTGGTTACTATTATTATGGGAACATTTTTGTGAATGTCGTCTTTTCTTATAAGATTTACAAGTTTCAAGCCATCCATAATAGGCATGTTTATGTCAGTTATTACTAAATCAAACCTGTTCACGCTCATCTTTTTTAATGCGTCCACTCCATCCTTTGCTTCAACAACGTTGACTCCTTTTATCCTTTTTAAGATAAAAGTTAAAAGCTGTCGCATCGTAGGAGAGTCTTCAACTATCAACACGTTATACTCTTTCTTTTCACTGTTCATTTTTTAGTCAAAAGCTGTATGAATCCTTGAATGGTGGAAAGTTTCCTTTCTGAGTCTGAATAAAGCTTTGCACTGAACAGGGCTGTAGCAGCGTGCCCTGCCAGCATGGTGAAAAGTTCATAATCAATTTTTTCAAGCTTTTGTTTTTGAGGAAGAAGTTTGTATACCATGATAGCGCCTATAAGGGTGTTTTTGACTTCAAGGGGAACGATGGCAAAGGGGTTTTCAATATTTATCTCTTCATTGGGATAATAATCTCTAATCCATTTTTCCTTTTTCAAAATTATTTCTCCGAGCTTTCCCTCTCCAAGTTTTACAGAAGGGATGTCTTTTATGTTTAAACCTTCGGCGGAGACGGGAATAAGGGTATTTGACTTTTCCTCAAAAAGCATTATTACAAATACTTCGCATCCGATCAGATTTATGAGAATTTCTGTAATTATTTGAAGGACTTCTTTAAAATCGAGGGTTGAATGGAGTTGATAACTGGCAATATAAAGGTTTGCAAGATTATTGTTTTCCTCCTCAACTTCTACGTATTTTTTGGCAAAATCTATGTTTTCCTTTTCAACTTCTTTGTATTTTTTGAGAAGTTCTTCCTTTTCCATTTCAAGTTCTTTAACCCTTTTTCTCAAAAATTCCAGTTCCTCTTCCCACTTCATTTTTTTCAAGGCTTTATTTTCTTCTTCCAGCTGCGCTATTCTGTACCTTAGCCTCTCATTTTCCTTTAAGAGTTGTTGAGCAAATTCCGCTCCTTTTTTAAAGGTATTCAAAAACTCCTCAGCCCTTTTGTTAAAGAGAAGGGAACTCTTTTTACCTTCTTTTTCTCCTTCCATCTTCCATTCTCCTTATTTCGGCTTTCTCTTCATGTATCAAAACTATCATATCACAAATTTCTTTCATATACAACGGTTTCTCCCATGAAACTGCAAGCACTCCTTTGCAATCCTCCAGGACCACATCCCCACCTGTAATGGTCCCCCTTTTCTTTTTGATATGTTCAATAATGGATTGGAAACTCCCTATGTCACACCAGTAAAAATTTCCTTTTATCACCGCAAGGCTTTTCTCTTTTTCAGTAACTCCTCTGTCGAAAGAAATGGTGGGCAATTTTTCATACACTTCTTCCAGATTTTTTTCTTTTTCAAACATCTCAAAAATCTCTTTTTGATGGGTCTCAAGGAGTTCTCTTAGTTTGTCTCTTGAAACGATGTATATCCCAGAATTCCACATTCCTCCTTTTTTTATCAAAAACTGAGCCCTTTTTCTTTCCGGTTTCTCCTCAAAAGTTCGAACGGTATAAATTTCTTTTTTGATTTTTTTCTCAGGGATTATATATCCATAATGAGAGGATGGTTCCGATGGCTTTATTCCTATCAGGGTAAGAAAACCTTTCCTTGCCGTGTCTATACCTTTTCTGACAGCACTTATAAATTCCTTTTCCTTTTTAATGATGTGGTCACAGGGGAAAAACGCTAATACATTTTTTTCGGAGATTTTCAGGTAGGAGAGGATAAATGCCGGTAGTGTATTTTTTCGTTGAGGCTCTTCAAACAGATTTTCTTCTCTGAAGTTTTTGAGCGAGCCCAGTATTTTTTCCCTTAACCCCTTTGTACTTACAATGTAAACGCTTTCCTCTCCACATATTTTCTTCGCCCTATCGTAAGCGAGTTCCAGAAGCGATTTTCCTTCGCTTTTAAGTAAGAATTTAGGATGATCGGGTGAGGAAATGGGATAAAGCCTTTCTCCAATTCCACCCGCGAGAAGAATACAGGCTACATCCTTCTTCATTCATACTATTTCAAGGCTTTCAAGAATAAGTTCTCCACCTTTTTCCAGTTTCCCACCCTTCCCACAATTGGGACATACCAGAAGGATATCGGATGGTTTAAAAACGATTTTACAGATGGGACATATAGCGGTTGGCTCCTCAATTTCTACTTCCAGTTCCGCTCCTTCGGCAAATGTATTTATTGAATAAAACTGAAATGCTTCCCTCATATATTCGGGAACCGCTCCTGAAAATCTACCTATTTTTAATTTTACTTTTTTAACCCTCTCCTTCCCGTATTTCTTCATTTCCTCTTCCATTATTGAAAACAGTTCGCGAATGAGACTTAACTCATGCATCTTTTTCTTGTATTCTTGAGGTATATTATAAATTCTTCAATTCCTTCTCCTGTTACAGAAGAAATTTTAAAAATTTTTATGTTGGGATTCAAGAAAAGAGCCTCTTTTTCCACTTTTTCAATATCGTATTGAAGATATTTTAGAAGGTCAATTTTCGATATTACCAGAGCCTGAGATGTTCTGAAGGCGAGGGGATATTTTTTCGGTTTGTCATCTCCTTCAGGAACGGATAGAAGAAGGACTCTCAGATGCTCACCAATATCAAATTCGGTAGGACATATAAGATTTCCTATGTTTTCAATAAATACATACCTATATCCTTTTCCGTATAACTCACTCATCACCTGGTCAATAACAAATGCTTCAAGATGGCATTCTCCCTTCGTTTCCAGTTGAATTGCTTTTACTCCTTTCTTTTCAATTCTTTTCCTATCCCTGTCAGTCTCAATATCAGCATTAATTACTGCTATATTTTCATCTTTCATTTTCTCAGCAATTCTCTCCAGCAGAGTAGTTTTTCCTGACCCGGGTGATGAAACAATGTTAACAAGAAAAATTCCTTCTTCGGTGCATTTCTTCCTTATTTTTTCAGCAAGCAATCTATTAGCCTCAAGGAGGTTTCTTGTGACAATTATTTTTTTACTTTCTTCCATAATTACAATCATATTTACTCTTTATCTCTTTTCAAGAGAAATACAAATTTTTGTTTGAAATATAATCTCAAATAAGTAAATGGATGTTGCCAATATTTATATTTTTGAGCCCGGCTTCCCTCGCGGATTGAAATGCTCGGTATGCCTCTTCTTTTGATGTGCATGGAAGGTCGTCCATAAGATAAGCAGGATAAAAAGCAAGAAGAGAGTAGGGTATAGAGGGGTTAAGTTTTGCTATGAATCCTGCTATTTTTTTCACTTCCCTTTCATTCACATAATAGGGCACAAGGAGTGTGCTTGCACATAATCTTGGAGGATTAAGATGAGAAAGCCTTTCAGCAAGGATTTCGAAATTTTTGTAAACGAGTTTTCCCGAAACCCCACAAAGGACCCTGTAGAGTTCATCTGAGTATGCCTTTATATCAAATTTTATAATTCCCTCTGTTTCTTCTGCAAGTTCGGCCATTTTCAGAAGAAACTCTTTCTTTATGTGTCCATTTGTTTCCCAGCATATTCTAACTTTTTTTCTTTTGAGGGCTTCTTCTGCCACAAGGATCGTATGCTTAATATTTGATGAAGGATCGCCTCCGAAAAAACAGATGCATGCCACTTCATCCACAACCTTTTCTGCAAGATTTTTATACCATACAGGGGACCTCCTTCTCCCCTCTCTCCAGTGCCAGTTCTGACAGAAAAGACAATCGAAGGAGCAACTTTCATAAAAAACTGCAAGATTGTATTTTCCCCTTTCTTTCTTTGTAGCAGGGCAAAACCACGCAGCCACGCAGTTTGTTGGAATGGGGTCATAATACCATACCAGATGAGCGCTTTCATCTCCGCCTGTCCATTTTTTCCCGTCATAAAATCTTTCTCCACACCATCCATACCCTCCCTGAAAGGGTCTGCAAGAATTTCCACAAAAAGAGCACGGAGAGCTTCCATCTTCTGGAGGATATGCAACAAGTCCGTATTCCATCCTTTTCTCGATTCTTGATTGAACCTCTTTTACCTTTCCTTCAATTATACACTCATAACAATATTCTATTGCTCTTGAGGCGTTTTCCTTTCCGCATCCCTTGCAGACCATCTTGTTAATAATTTTAACAGGAATTTTTGTTGAAATAAAACCATTTTTATTTTATTTTTACACCTATGAACGAGAGGGAACACTGGAAAACGAGAATAGGTCTCATTCTTGCAATGGCTGGAAATGCGGTGGGGTTGGGAAATTTTTTGAGGTTCCCGGTCGAAGCAGCGAAGCATGGTGGAGGGGTTTTTATGATTCCTTATATTGTTTCTCTTTTCCTTATAGGAATTCCCCTGATGTGGTTAGAATGGACTATCGGAAGGTATGCAGGGATAAGAGGACATGGTTCTCCACCTGCATTTTTAAGCCTTGGCTGGAAACATCCAATAGCAAAATATCTGGGCGTTATAGGTCTTTTTACCCCCACAGTTATAGCGATATATTATGTTTATATTGAATCGTGGACGCTCGCTTACGGTTTTCTATCATTAACCAATTCTTTACCCATCGTTGACCATACTGAGATTCAGGATATAAACGCTTATCTTGCCCCATTCCAAACCTTCCACAAAAATTTTCTTGGAGATACAGATGGTCCCCTTATGTATCCTTCCAGGTATGCCTATCTTGCTTTTATCATTACACTGTGTTTAAACATGTACATCCTTTCCAGAGGAATCGTCAAGGGGATTGAAAGGGTAGCCAAAATAGCAATGCCCCTTCTTTTTCTATTTGCAATAGTCCTTGTGGTGAGAGTTTTTACTTTGAAAAATCCTGTGAATCCAGACATAGATATCATTAAAGGGTTAAAGTATATCTGGGAACCAGATTTTTCGAAAATTTCCGATCCTTCAATCTGGCTTGCAGCGGCAGGGCAGATATTTTTTACATTGAGTTTAGGAACCGGAGCAATTCAAGTCTACGCCAGTTATCTGAGAGAGAAAGATGATATTGCTCTCTCTGGTTTTGCAACAGCCACATCCAATGAGCTCGCAGAAGTAATCCTGGGAGGTTCAATTGCCATCCCGGCAGCAATAATATTCTTCGGAGTAGTTAATGCTCAAGAAATAGCCCAGTCAGGTGCATTCAGACTGGGTTTCATTACCCTTCCAGCGGTTTTCCAGAATTTACCTTTTGGCAATATTTTTGGGGCTCTATGGTTCTTTCTCCTTTTCTTTGCAGGTATTACTTCTTCTCTTGCTCTATGTCAGCCAGCCATTAGTTTCCTTGAGGATGAATTGAAACTATCAAGAAAAGAGTCCTCCCTTATTCTCGGGATTATTATCTTTTTCTCTTCCCATCTTGTGATATTTTTCAAAGGAGCAATTGAAGAAATGGATTTCTGGGCAGGAACTTTTGGACTCGTGTTTTTTGCAACAATTGAAACCATGGTATTTATGTGGATTTTTGGTGGTGAAAAAGTGTGGGAGGAACTTCATAAAGGGGCAGACATAAGGGTTCCCAGGATATTCTTTTACATTCTTAAATATGTGAGTCCTATCCTCCTTCTTACCATCCTGGTAACATGGTTCTGGAAATACTTCTCAAAAATAGGCGAGACTGCTTCATGGAATATCTTTCTCACAAGGGGGTTTTTAATCTACTTATTTGTATTTATGTGTGCGGTAGTAGGAATTGTGTGGAAAAGAAGAAAAGGATGAAGCCTCTGGGCTGGATATTTATGATAGGAACATGGACAATTGTCATATTTTTGTTTATTATGAGTATCTGGTTGATATCAAAAAGGAAGGTGAAATATGAAGAAAATAAAGGTAAAGAAGAAAATAACAAGAAAGGAAATTAAAAAACCCGACCAGTTTATAACCACAGCCACCAGAATCTACAATTATGCAAAGGAACATAAAAAACCCATTCTCGGAGTGGCGGGAATGCTTCTACTGGTAGGCATTTTGACTTATGGAATTATCTTCATAAAAGAAAAAAGGCTTCTTACGGCATCATCGATGCTTTATAAGGCAGAACTGGCAATAGAGTCCGAAATAGAAGGGAAGGAGTATTCTGAGGAAACAGCAAAACTATTAAGAGATGTTATGGAACATTATGGTGGCACAGTATATGGAAAAAGAGCGAGGTATATGCTCGCAAAATACATGATAAAACACAAAAAGTATGAAGAAGCAGAAGAACTTTTGACCTATTTTAAAGATAATCCAGAAAAGATAGATGTTTATCTCCTTTCTTCAGCCCTTGAGACCCTGGGATGGTTAATGGAAAGAAGAGGAGATTACCTTTCAGCAGGAAACGTATACATGATGGTCACAGAGCTTGATCCCAATCCTCTTGCAGTTAAACCCTATGAAGATGCAGGAAGGTGTTTTGAAAAAATTGGAAAGTTTGAGGAAGCAATAAAGATCTATAACGAAGCCATTGCTAAGTATCCGAGGACCCCAAGAACTATCCCGATAGTAGCGAGACTGAAAAGGATTTATCTTTCCATTCAAAAATGAGTCTGTTTTTCGTTATATTTTTTGCATTTCAGTTAATGAAAGAAGGAGGGGAATCTTTTCCTTTGATTCCCCCTCTTTATTTAGAAGAAAGAAAAAACCTTTACTCACCATATAGTGATTTTATAAAGAAGTTCAGAAATCTGGAAACAGCAGGAACGATATCAAAGGAAGATGTTATATATTTTGTTCTACAAAATGGCGAAATTTACAAATATTATGACCTTAAATTCAACAAAATTATTAGTTTAGAAACCAGTGTTCTTTGTCCTCCAAAATTATATAATGGTGTTTTATATATTGGAACAGCTTCTGGTGAACTGGTGGCGATTTCAACTAAAACCGGTGAAATATTATGGAAACAAAAATTGTTTAATAAACCTGTAATTTCACCCCCTGAAATTGCTGAAGAATTTATTATTTTGAAATCTTATAATGACGACCTTCTTTTGATAGATTCAAAAAATGGAGAGACCCTAAAAATTATAAAAAACGAGGGACTGTCTGAATATAAAGTGGTTACATTTTCGCCCCCTGTGTATGATGAAAAGGAAAGGGTAATTTTTTATGGAACTCAGAACGGGAATTTGCTCGCTGTTGACCTTGAATTTAAAATTCTGTGGAAAACTAAGTTGAAAGAGGAATTTACATCCTTTACAGGCACGCCCGTTCCCGGAGAAGAAATAGTTGCAATCCCACTGGGAGGAAGATACATTGTGGGAGTGGATAAAAGAAGAGGAGAAAAGATATGGGAGAAGGAATTGAAAAATATAGAGGTTGTAGGAAATTATAAAAGCACGATTTTTGTGGTTTCCCAGGACGGAGTTTTTACTTCCTTAGACATTAATAATGGAAAGGAAATAAAGGAAAAGAAAATTAAAGGAATAAAAGGAGCGACTCAGATCTCCGTTTCCCACGATGGAAAGATAATTGTGGGAACTTCTACAGGAAACCTTTACATCCTGAACAGCGATCTTAAAATTCTCCAGCGGATAAAACTTGAAGGGGGTATTTCTTCGCCAGTATCTATTTATCGGAGAGGAATTGGGGTGCTTACAGATACAGGAAATGCATATGTGTTAGTAAGTCGAGGTTATGACCGATAATTTATCTTATGTAAAATAGAAAATGAGCAAGAGGTTGAAGTTAAACCGATTGCTTGCAGGCATTTTGTTCACACCGGTGGTTCTTACTTATGGCATCTACTCTTTTGTAATTGCCACAAAGGATTTTTACGGAAAAAACTTCCCTTCCTTCCTCATTTATTCCAACAAAATGGTTTCAATGACAAAAAGAGACCAGTGGGAAGGGATAAGAAAAGGACTGGAGCCTCTGGATATGATATTAGAGGTAAATGGAAAAAGACTTTCTTCTGGACGGGAACTCTACAAAGAGGCAAGCAGAAATGAGATTTTATATCTGATTGTTAAAAAAAGAAATGGGGAAATTCTGAAATTAACGATATCCTCTTCGATCTTTTCATCAAGGGATTACAGTGTTTTAATTTTAATTCCTTTTATCTCGGCTTCAATATTTTTAATTCTGGGCACAATTGTATACTTTGTCAAGAAGTTTGATACTCCATCTACCCTATTTTATGCCCTTTCTTCTTCCATCTCCCTATTTTATTTTTCTCATATTAATAGCAATTTCATTCACATTTTTTCACTTCCTGTGCTTTTATATCCTGTATTTGGAGCGATAGGGGTTCATCTTTTTGGAGTTTTTCCTGTGGAACTTCCTTCCCAGGCGTTAAATAAAAAGGTGATTTATGGAATATATGGACTTGCTTCCATTCTTGCCATCATGAATGTGATTTCATACTTTTCAACAAAATTTTATGTGGTTAATAAGATTTCAGTATTATTTATGGGTTTAGTTTTCCTTTTTATTCTTGCAATTCTGTTTTACAGGTTGAAATATGTGCAGAATGACATTTTGAGGAGAAAGATAAGAGTTCTCATATTTACGATCCTTTCAGCCTCTTTTACTTCCGCGTTATGGGCTATCGTATTTCCTTTCCAGTCCATTGGCGTTACCACCGATGTTCAAATGCTCCTTTCCTTAATTTTTCCAATACTCATGACCTATGCAACCTTTAAATACAATGTTTTCAATATGGACCGGGTTGTACGAATAGGAGTGAGTTTCTTTTTCTTAACAGGGGTATTAACGGGAGTATATTTTATAGCCGTATTGTTAGTAATTCTCATGGGACAGCATATTTTTAAGATAGGATATTCCCCTACCCATCTTGTAATCGGGACACTTGCGGTGGCTATGCTTTTTCATCCGTTAAGATTGGGAATAAAGAAATTCCTTACAAAAACCCTTTATAAAGAGGAACTCAAATTGAGAGATTCCATTTTAACTTTTTGTGATAACATCCAGATTTTCCATGATTTTCGGTACATACTAAGAAAAACTGTCAAACTTTTTGAAGGAGAACTTGGTTTTAACAGGGTTGCTGTTTATGCTAAAGAATCTCCTGATGAAAATTTTAAGGATATAAGCCTTGAAGTAGGGGTTATTTCCCATCCCCTTTCAAAAGAAGTAATTAGTGAAATAAACCTCCATCCCTTTTCGCGGGCAACAGTCCCCATACTCGTAAATCCAGACTCTTCTGACCCTCTTGAAAAAAAACTCTATTCCGAAGGAATAAAATTGGTGATTCCACTTACAGGGAGAAACTGGACCCCTGTTCTGTTTCTTCTGGGAGAGAGGTTTGAGGGGGAAACCTGGACAAAGGATGACCTCAATGTATTCAAAACATTTTCGAAAACCCTCGGATTGATTATTGAGAACTCTCTTATTTATGCGGAAATGGTAAAAAAAGAAAGGCTCGCTGTTGTAGGTGAGATGGCCTCATTGATAATCCACGAAATTAAAAATCCAATTGGAATAATAAGTGTATCCTTTGGAACGTTGTCAAAAATAATTAAAGAAAAAGATGAAAAAATTCAAGAACTCCTTTCTATTGTGAATGCAGAAATCGCTCGAATAAATACGATTTTGAAGAAGATCCTTACATATGCCAAGTATTCTCCTCCTGTCTTTGAAAAGAGGAAAATAGATGAAATCATAAACCTTACCGTAGATGCGATTAAGCCGATGGCTGTGGAAAACAATATAGAAATACTGGTTCAAAAGGAAGACCCTGTTCCGCCCACTTTACTGGACGGTGAAAAAATTCAAATTCTTATTCAAAATCTTCTTTTAAATTCTATAGAATCCATAGAAAAAAATGGAAAAATTGAAGTAATAATTAAGAAAGAAAATTTGAACAAAACCCCAAAAATTATTGTAGAAATAAGGGACACAGGCAAAGGCATCCCTCCTGGAATGGAAAAGGAGATATTCAAACCCTTTTACTCAACAAAACAAGGTGGGGCAGGACTTGGGCTTGCAATTTGCGAAAGAATTGTTAAAGACCATTATGGTGAAATAGAATGTCTTAATAACTCCGAGGGGGGAGCCACTTTCGTAATAAAATTGCCAGTAAGGGAGGGAGAAAATGGCTAAAATTTTGATTGTAGATGATGAAATAAACATGCTTAAAAGCCTGAAAATTTTGTTCCAGAGTTCTCCCATTTATGAGGTAGAGACCGCGATCAATGGAAAAGAAGCGCTTGAGAAGTTCTCACTTGATACAGACGTGGCTATCGTGGACCTTGCTTTACCTGATATGGATGGGATAAGCGTGCTGAAAGCAATAAAAGAAATAAAGGAGGATACTGAAGTTATAATTATGACTGCCTATTCAAGCATAAAAACAGCCATAGAATCCGTGAGAGCAGGAGCTTTTGATTATATTACGAAACCTTTTGAGCCAGATGAATTGTTGATCGCTGTAGAAAAGGCATTACAACTTATTGAACTAAAAAGGGAAAACCGAATGTTAAAAGAAGTCAAAGAAAGCCTTTTTCCAGAGATAATAGGGAGGTCAAAGGAAATAAAAGAAGTAATGAGCCTGATAAACAAAGCGGCAGACACGGATGCTAATGTTTTGATAGTGGGAGAAACAGGAACCGGTAAGGAACTGGTAGCAAAGATGATACATTTTAAAAGCAAGAGAAAAGCAGGCCCCTTTGTTCCGGTAAACTGCTCTGCCCTTCCAGAAACCCTTATAGAATCTGAATTTTTTGGGTATGCAAAAGGTGCATTTACCGGTGCCTTTCAGGACAGGCCCGGGAAACTGGAGTTAGCTCATGGGGGTACTATTTTTCTTGATGAAATAGGAGATATGCCCCTTTCCATGCAGGCAAAGTTTCTGCGGATAATAGAAGAAAAAAGGATTCAAAGACTGGGAGATTCAACATGGAGGGAAATCGATTTCAGACTTATTTCCGCTACAAATAAGAACCTCGAAAAATTGATAAAAGAGGGAAAGTTCCGGGATGATTTATATTACAGGATAAAAGTCGTAGAAATTAAAATTCCTCCTTTAAGGGAAAGAAGAGAGGACATTCCTCTTTTGATTGATTATTACCTTCAGAAAAAGAAAACAGAATTTGGAATAACCCATGTGGAAATTACCCCCGAGGCATATTCCCTCCTTCTTTCATACGATTATCCCGGAAATGTGAGGGAACTTCAGCACATAATAGAGAGCGCCCTTTTAATTTCTGGCGGTAAGATCCAAAAATCCCATCTTTCCTTAAGTTCAAATTTTAAACCATTTTCTGAAAAAAATGAAGAAATTCCATTAAAAAATGGCTGGAAAATTCTTCAAGAAACTTACAAAAGACTGGAGTATGAACTTTTAAAAAATGCTCTTGAAAAATATTCTCATCTTTCGAATACAGAGATTGCAAAATTGCTAGGAACGACAAGGAGGGTCCTTGAACTGAGAATGAAATTTTATGGACTTACTAAAAAGGAAGAGAAAGAGGAGAAAAAGTATTAATGTCCGATATCTCCATACCTAATTATATAAACCGGATGGATTAAATTTCCATGAGGTGTAACTTTTATCTTTCCGGTGGCCCCGTTAAATTCACCTATTGATGAAAGTTTCTTTTTTATTTCCTCAGATTTAATATAATTTTTAGAAAACAAAACTTTATACAACATCTCGCCGAGGTCACTGGCATAGGCAGAGAAAATGTTGGGATTTTCTTTATAAACAGAGAGGAACTTATTGATGAATTCCTTTGTTTCTGCTCTGTCGGAGTAAGGGTTGAAACCGGTTACAAAAATTATGTTATTTTTAAATTTCTTTGGAATTTTTGAAATTTCAGGCACATCCCATAGATAGGTTCCAAAAAAATAGAGTTTCTGCGTGTCCACATCAAAGAACTCGAACTGGGGAATTAAATAAGAAAGGACCTTTATCGTGTCAGGAATAAATATTCCTTCAAAATCTACCACAGGAGGAATTTTCTTAACCTCTATTCCTTTCTTAAACTCCTCCCTTTCTTCAACATAATAGAGTCCAGTCACCTTCTTGATTTCCTCTGAAAAATCTTTTTGATTGGGCATGTACCCTTCTATTCCCCTTATCTCTCCTCCCCTTTCGGAAAACTCGTCCCAGAAGAAATTTGTCATGTCTCCCCCATAACTGTCATCTGGATAAAATATAGCCATATTTTTTATTGAAAGTTCATCAATTATGTAATCCGCAAGAGCAAATGCCAGTCTTTTTTTGCTTATGAAAAATCTTACAAGGTAAGGATTGTTTTCAACAATTGGTTCATCTAAGGAAAAAGTTATAAACAGGGTTTTTGATAGATTCGCATAAGGAGCTATAATTCTGGCAATGAGGGTTGAGGGAGGTCCCACTATCACAGAGACCCCTTTTTCTACCAGATTTTTAAACCTGTGAACTATCTTTACTTCTTCCTCGCCGATGTCTTCTACAAAAATTTCAAAGGGAGAGGCTGGTTCATACATTTTTAAGCCCAATTCCAGACCTTTTAAAATATGTTCTCCTATGGTAGAAAATTTCCCGGTAAGGGGTAAAATCACACCTATTTTACGGGCATCTCTTGTGACGTCTGCGCACCACTCTCTTTCTTCGGGCAGGAAGCTCAAACTTTCCTTTTCAGGTTCAGGGATGTAATAGAGATATATTTTTGTATAGATGCTTTTAAATAGCTCCTTCAACTCTTCGGAAGGAGCATCATTATACCCTTCCAGAAATGTGAAGAATGCGTTGTGAAAATCTCCAGAAAGAAAATATAGTTCCCCTAATTTGAATTTCCAGTAATAAAGTGGTTTCTCTGGAACTCTCAGAGATATAACCTTTTTCAAGTAGTGTATTCCATCTTCGTAATTGCCTTTTATCCTGCTTATTTCATAAAGTCTCATGTAAGACTTTCCTATAACCTTTAAAAGTCTGGACCTTTCTATAACCCTTTTAAAACATTCTTCTGCAAGTTCGTAGTTTTTGATTTTCAAATAGCAGTAGCCAAGAGAATAAAGTGCTTCTCCCACATCAAACTTGTTTTCATAAAAGGAAATTATTTCTTCAAATGCCTTTATGGCTTCCTCATACCTTTCATTCTTCATAAGGGTTATTCCTTTTTTAAGATCGTCATAAAACGCTTCTTTCAGTGACACTTTTTTTCCTTCTCTCTCTATTGTGTGAGCACAACTGATAAAAATTAAAATGACACCAAAAATAAACCTCTTCATTTTAACATCCTGTTAAGTTTTCCCTGAACATATCCTTCGATGTCAAGAAGTATATACTCAAATCCGATTTTTTTCATGAATTGAACCAATTCTTTTCTTAATTCAGAACTCACTACCCTTTCTAATTCTTCTTCATCTACCTCTATCCTTAATGTCTTATCATCCTGAAACCTCGCCCTTACCACCTTGAAACCACGAGTTTTTAAAAACTCTTCTGCTTTCAATACCTTTCTGAGTCTTTCCTCATTAATGGATATTCCATAGGGAAATCTCGATGCCAGACAGGGAGAAGGTGGAGAATCCCAGTAGGGAATTTCGAAATGCTGACTGAGGATTCTTATTTCTTCTTTTTTTAATCTGCTTTCGATAAGGGGGGATCTAACTCCCAGTTCTTCTCCTGCCTTCCTTCCTGGTCTGTAGTCATTAAGGTCGTCAAAGTTACTCCCATCACATATAACTTCTATCCTGTGCTTCTTGGCAATATCTTTACAGATGCTAAAAAGTTCCCTTTTGCAATAATAACACCTTTCTGGCGAATTCTTGCAGAAATCTTCATTCTCCAGTTCTTTTGATGGGACAATTATGTGCTTTACATTGAAAAATTTTGTAATCCTTTTTGCCCTTTCCAGGTCAAAAGGTGGAAAAGTAGGAGAGACTGCGGTTACTGCCAGAAATCTTTCTTTCAAAATGCGGGCCATGACAAACAAAAGAAAAGAACTGTCCACCCCGCCCGAGTAGGCTAAAAGTGCTGATGGATAAGAAGAGATAATTTTTTCGAGGGTCCTGTATTTTTGAAAAATTGATTTTTTTATACCTTCCACTTTAAATCCTTTATACAACTTTTTGCAATTTTTAAATCTTCTTTATAAGTGATTTTTATATTCTTTCTATCACCTTCGATCACTTTTACAGGGTGTCCTAAAATCTCTACTGCGGTTGCTTCGTCCGTTATTTCTAGTCCTTTTTTAATAACATTGTTATATGCCTCTAACAATAAATCGTATTTAAATCCCTGAGGGGTCTGGGAGAGGAAATGTTCCTCTCTGTTTAGAGTTTTTATCTGACCATTTGAAATCCTTTTTAATGTTTCGTTTACAGGTATCACCGGAATACAAGCACCGTATTTAATGGCTCCTTTTAAAACCCTTTTAACAAGACTTTTTGTGATGAAGGGTCTGACTCCGTCATGAACAAGGACTATTGAACTTCCCTTTGCTTCCAGGAGTCCGTTATAAACAGAATGAAATCTTTCTTTTCCTCCTTTAACTACGGTGCCATTTTGAACTTTATATTTTTTTAATATTTTTTGGACAACTTTCACATAATTTTCAGGAACTACAACAATTATTTTCTTAATTTCCCTTAATTTTTGAAAAACCAAAACAGAATACATAAATATCTCCATACGATTTATCTTCAAGAACTGTTTGGGAATTTTTGACCCCATTCTTTTTCCTTTACCTCCGCACACAATAATGGCAGAAATCATCTTTTTTCTTCAAAAAACCTTTTTATGATTTTTTTACATTCCTCTTCTTTTATGCCAGATAGAACTTCGATCTTATGATTGGGACTGTGTTTAAAAATACCATATTTTTCCACTCCACCCCATCTTTCTTCTTTTGCACCGTAAACGAGCCTTTCAATCCTGAAATGGATCATGGCACTGGCACACATTATGCATGGTTCAATAGTAACATATAACCAGACTCCAGGAATCCTCCAGTTTCCAATTTTTTTCGCGGCTTCTCTCATTGCTTCAATTTCGGCGTGAGCGGTGGCATCTTTCAACGCTATAACCCTATTATGAGCCCTTGAAATAATTTCATTTTTATAAACACATACAGCCCCCACTGGGACCTCCCCTTCTTCTTCTGCTCTAAGTGCTTCTTCAATAGCCACATTCATAAAATATTCGTCCATTGTCATTTTTATTTCTCCAGAAATTCTTCGAGAGGGCATTCATCACATTTTGGAGCCCTTTTTTTGCAAAATTCTTTTCCCACTTTTACAAGGAGCGCATGATACTCATTAAAAATTTTTACATCAGAAGGTAAATTTTTCTCGAAAAGTTCCTTTAATTCCTCATAAGTTATGTCCTCATATATTAGACCATGTCTTAACATGATTCTGTAGGTGTAAGCATCTACTACAAAAACGGGCATACCCAGGGCATAGAGGAGGATACTGTCAGCACTTTCTCGTCCTATGCCCTTTATAGAAAGAAGCTTTTCTCTCAATTCCACGGGGTTTGCTCCTTTCATCTTTTCCATTTTCCCACCATAATTCTCCATGAGAAATTTTACAAATTCTTTTATTTTCTTAGCTTTTTGATTATAATATCCTGCGGGTTTTATCAATATTGAAAGTTTTTTTTCATCTATTTCTTTAAGTTTTTTGGGATTCAAAAGGTTGTGTCTTTTCAAATTATTTATTGCTTTCTCCACATTTTTCCAATTTGTATTCTGGGTAAGGATGGCTCCTATTGCTACCTCAAAAGGACTTGAAGCAGGCCACCATCCCTGAGGTCCAAATGTCGTATATAATTTATCATAGATTTTTTTAAGGATTTCCTCTAAAGGGGCACTCTTCCTCATTTCCCTGTTCTTCTCCTTCTGTTCTTTTAAATATCAAATTACCTTCCCTATCCCAGCATTCCAGAACTTCTTCTTCATTTATCAGTTCTCCTTCAGAAAAAACCGCTCTACCCTCTCCTGCTCCTTCGTTATTCCAGCAGGCTTCTATATAACCTTTCTCCAGCAAATCAGGAATTTCTTTTTTATAATCCCAGTTCCGTGTAAAAGCCACGCATTTTTTTTCTTCCTTTTTCAAACTCAAAAAATAAAACATTCCATTAGCATACCCTGCATCCGGCTCTCCTTTATAGGGATATAAATAAGAAAAATTTTTAGCAAATCCTGTTACTCCCTCAGGATGAAACTGCACAAAAAGGGTTTCACCGTCAGGATATTTGGAACCATCTAAGTTGTGAAGGTTTTTTAAATCTATTGTAAATGAAAAATCTCCGTTAGATTCGCCTCGGAGCACAGGATAGAATGTGGGTTTTGGCACATCGTGAGCCATGTCAATAACGAAATAATAAACCCCCTCTTTCTTCTCAACCCACAGCCTGTAGAGATAATTACTCGATTTGTCTGGACCCCATACCACTTTATTCCCTTCTTCCGCTGCAGAAGCACTTTTTTCTGCGAGTGTAACGGCGATAAAGACATCTGCTATGAGAGAGTTATACTCCATCACTGTATATGTAGAAATATGATTAATTATGGACTCTTCAGAGCTTTTTCCAGGCAAATAAAAGGAGATTTCTTCCATTCTCGGCAGATGATTTAAGAAACTCCTCCCTTTATCCTCTGCACAGGATAAACATGTGACCAGAATGAAAAAAAGAATCAGTTTTTTTATCATTTAAGAGTTATCCCTTCTTTTCCTTTTCTTTTTCTTTCTTTTCTTTTATTACTTCGTCAACAAATGAAACAATGGTTTTTAAAGAGGTACCCGGGGTAAATATTTCCCTTACCCCTATTTCTTTAAGTTTTGGTATATCATCATCAGGAATAATGCCTCCTCCAAATAGAATAACATCGTCTAATCCAGCTTTTTTCATGAGACGAATGATTTCAGGAAAAATAGTGTTATGGGCTCCAGAAAGGATACTAACTCCAATTGCGTCCACATCTTCATCAATCGCTGTTTGAACTATCATCTCAGGAGTTTGATGAAGCCCGGTATAAATGACTTCATATCCCGCATCCCTCAGAGCCCTTGCCACAACCTTTGCTCCTCTGTCGTGCCCATCAAGTCCCGGTTTCGCTATCAATATCTTCCCTTTGCCCGGCATGGTTTCAATTTTACCTGTTCCAGATATTAAATCAAGCATTCGCATTGTCTCATTGTATTCTATCCGAAATTAAGTTGTTTCATTAAAATTTCTACCCGAAAATTTTTTTATGGGAAGAGTTAGGAGAAGATGAAAGTAATAAATAAACCTCAAACCAGGTTCTTGATAAGAAAAAAAGAAGAGAAACTTGCAAAAGCGAAAAAATTTTAGAGGAATTTGGAACAGAAATTAAAGTGAGACAGGTATGATTTAGAGAAGAAACTTAAATGAGGCAAAACCGTGTCACTTTCTTTCGGAGGTTTTTTAAAAAATTTGCATTTTAAATTTTTTTGTGCTATATAAGAAACACATGGACGCGGGGTGGAGCAGCCAGGTAGCTCGTCGGGCTCATAACCCGAAAGTCGGAGGTTCAAATCCTCCCCCCGCCACTCTTATTTATCAAAAATTCTAAAATCCATGAAAGTTAAACTGATTGCTGATGGGACACTGGGGGGATTTGTGAAGGTAATGAGGATTATAGGATTTGATGTAGAATTTTTGAATACAAACGATTTTTCGCAAGTGCTCCATAAAGCGAAAGCGGAAAATCGAATAGTGGTGACCAGAAGAAGAAAAATAGATCCTTCTTGGGATGTAAGAATTATTTCCCTTGAGGAAAATTACCCACTGGAACAGGTCAAAAAGGTTCTTGAGATTTTAAATCTTAAGCCGGACCCTGAGAAATTTCTATCAAGATGTCTTATATGTAACCTGGAACTTGAGGAAGTAAGTAAAGAAGAAGTGAAGGAAAGGGTTCCCCCTTTTGTTTATGAACATCATGAGGAGTTTTCAAGGTGTCCTCTCTGCAAAAGAATTTACTGGGATGGAACTCACATTGCTAATATGAAGTTGATGGTAAAGAATTTTTATGATAAAGAACTCTAAATGGAAGTTTTTTTAAAGGCAATTTTTTTCATTTTATCCTATGTGGCGGGTTCAATCCCCTTTGGAGTAATTTTTGCAAAAATGAAAAAAGTGGACCTGAGAAAGATAGGGAGCGGAAATATAGGAGCCACCAATGTGGGACGGGCTCTTGGATGGAAGTTTGCGGTCATAACATTTCTCTTAGATGCATTCAAGGGTTTTCTTCCTGCTTTTTTGGGAAAGGTTTGCTGGGAATCAGTACCTACTGGAGTAATTGCAGGACTCATTTCTTTTTACGGGCACATATTTTCAATCTTTTTAAAATTTAGAGGTGGAAAGGGAGTTGCTACTGCGTTTGGAGCAATTGTAGGAATAAACCCTGAAATAGGGGGGATTCTATTTGGTATATGGATTATTGCTGTAGCCTTCACAAGAATTTCCGCAGTGGGTGCTCTTTCGGCAGCTCTTTGTGCTATTCTAATTTCTTTTATATGGAAATCCTCACCCTCCTTAGAGAATTTGATGCTGATAATTATGGGTGCCACCATTTACATAACTCACAGGGAAAATATAAAGAACCTTCTCAGAAAATCTTAAAAGCGGTGTCAAAATTTTGAAAACAAAATCTAAAATTTGACATTTTGACAAAGAGTTTTTTCGTTTATTATTTATAAATTATGGCACAAATTTTGTATTTTATTATCCGGGAGTTTCGGAAGAGGGTTCAAGGGGTAAAGAAATAACCACGGAGGTCCCTCTTCGGGAGGGGGGACTTTCTATATTTATGGTTCCACCGTGAAGTTCTACAATGCGATAGGTTATTGCCAGCCCAAGACCTGTTCCCGAGTGTTTTGTAGTAAAAAATGGTTCAAAGACCTTATCCCTTATATTTTCTGGTATTCCGGGTCCTGTATCCATAAATCTTATTTTCACCTCCTCTCCTTCTACCGAAACCTCCACTTTTATTGAGCCTCCTTCTGGCATTGCTTCAATGGAATTTTTCAAAATGTTGATAAACGCCTCTTTAAGAAGGTTTTTGTCGCCAGTTATGAGAAGTCTTTGGGGAGGAAAAATTTTTTCAACTTTTATTTTTTCAAGGTTTTGTGTCATAATCAAAAACGAGTCCTCAATTATAGGGATTAATTCTAATTTTTCTTTCTTCTGGAACTCCAGAGTGGAAAGGTTTATGAACCTCGTAAGAATTTCTTCTAGTCTTTTACATTCTTCCATCATTATATTTGCCATCCTTTTTACCTTTTCATCTCCTACTTTTTCTCTTATGAGCTGGGCTGCCCCGGTGATCGAACCGAGCGGATTTCTTATTTCGTGAGCCATTATGCCTGCCATTCTGCCGAGAGCGATAAATTTCTCATTGATCTTCATTTCTTTTTCTTTCTTTTTTATTTCGGTAATGTCCTGAAACAGAATCAGTTTTAAGGGTTCATCCCTCAAAAATTCAATTACAGAATATCCAAAAATTCTTTTTCTGGAATTTATAAAGACCTCGCTCTCTTTCCTTACCCCTTCCACAAGTTCAAACGGAAAAACCGGAGGAAGAGGTTTTTTGTAAATCTGGATGAGGTTGATGCCGAGGATATTCTCGGCGGCTTTGTTCATGTATACCACATTGTTGTCTCTCAATACAATTACCCCGCTGGGTATTGATGAGGGGATTGCTTTCGCAATTTTATCAATCTCTTTAAAATCTATTTCTCCTGAAGTCTTTTTGTATCGTTCGCTTAAATACCCGCTTAAAATAGCAGTTATAAAAAATGCAAAGAGGTGAAGCAAAATTTTGTAAAAAAGTTCGCTTTTGGTAAAGAGGGCAGGTTCATCAATCCATATAAAAACAGGGGTGATGTAATCAAAATACTGAAGGTCAAGGAGGGCACCATAGAATATAGTGGATACAGAGGCTCCAAAAATAGCTCCCCTTTTTGCCAGAACTATACTCGATGCTATTATCAAGAGAATATAGAGAAATGTCAAAGGGCTTTCACTTCCACCTGTAAGATAGACAAGGGAGGTGATAAAAAGGGAATCCAGAAAAAACTGGATATAAAAATTTTTTTTATCAGGAAAGCCCTTTCTGTGAAGGAATATGTATATTCCACTAACAGTAATGATAGCTCCGAAGATTCCGTAAAGTAAGAGGAGATTCGGAGAAAATGTGTAAGGTGTGTATTTAAATTGATAAAATATTGTGATCACTTCAAACAGAAAGGCTATAATCAATCTTCCAACTATAACCCGGGGGAACAGCCTTGAACCCATCTTTAAATCCTCACAGGGATGCCTCTTTCTTTTAGATATCTTTTCACCTCAGTAATGGAAAATTCTCTGAAATGAAACACACTCGCAGCAAGACAGGCTTGCGCCTTTCCCGAAACCACGGCTTCATAAAAATGCTCCATCTTTCCAGCACCACCGGATGCAATAACAGGAATTCCGACACTTTCCGAAACCCTTCTTGTAAGCTCAATATCATATCCGTCTTTGGTTCCATCCCTGTCCATGCTTGTCAAAAGGATTTCTCCCGCTCCCCTTTTTTCCACTTCCACAGCCCATTTCACGGCATCCAGACCGGTAGGTTTTCTACCCCCATATATGTAGACTTCCCACCCATCTTCTTTTCTCTTTGCATCAATGGCGACAAGGATGCATTGACTTCCAAACCTTTCACTCGCTTTATCTACCAGAGAAGGATTTTCCACTGCTCCTGTATTTATAGAAACCCTGTCCGCACCAGCAAGAAGCAGGTCTCTTATGTCATCAAGAGTTCGTATTCCACCTCCCACAAGAAGAGGCATTGAGATTTTTTCTGCAGTTCTTTCCACTACTTTTATCATTGCCTTTCTTCCCTCATAAGAAGCAGTAATGTCAAGAAAGCACAGTTCATCCGCAAGTTCTCGTTCGTAGATTTCTGCGTTTTCCGCAGGATCTCCAGCATCTCTTAAATTGACAAAATTTACGCCTTTTACCACCCTTCCGTCCTTTACGTCGAGGCAGGGAATTATTCTTACGGCGAGCATTTTACTCCCTCAGCAGTGCGAGCAAAGTTTTAAAATCCAGTGCTCCATCGTATAGTGCCTTTCCTATTATTATTCCAGTGACCTTTTTATGTTTTGAGTTTTTTAAAATTTCTATATCCTCATATCTTGAAATACCTCCTGCTATATACACCTTCTTTTCTACAATTTTCAAATAATCCTCTAAACCCCTCATGTCCAGTCCTTTCAGGGTGCCATCTCTTTCAATATTTGTGAATATGTATCCATTCAGAGGAAGTTCCTCGGTAATTTTTAAGAAAAGGTTCAAATTGAGGTCTATCAAATTTTTCCATCCTTCAATTCCAACTTTGCCCTTCTTGATATCAATTGAAAGGAGAATTTTTTCCTTAAAAGTTAAAACCACATCCCTGAAAAAAGATATGTCTTTCATAGCAACGGTTGACATTATGATATTTTTCGCTCCGTACTCGAGAAATCTTTCAATGTCCTCTACCCTTCTTATTCCCCCACCAACCTGAACAGGAATTTTAACAGAGTTAATAATTTCCTTTATAATTTCGTAATTCACAGGCTTTCCGCTAAATGCTCCGTCGAGGTCCACAACGTGGAGTCTTTCAGCCCCCTGCGATTCCCAGAATATGGCAGCCTCAACAGGTGAAAGTTGATAGGAAAATACCTTTTCTTCTTTCCCCTTATAAAGCCTCACGCACTTTCCCCCTTTTATGTCAATAGCAGGTATAACTATCATATTTTCCTGTTCACCCTTTCTATTCTTTTACATGCTCCGGCTTTTGAAATTTCAAGAAATACGCTCTGAACCTCGATGGATTTTCCTTCCGATGGTTTAAACTTCGTGGGTATGTGAAATAAAAACCTTTCGATCGCGATGCTTGCATCCATCCCGATTACAGAATTTACATCCCCCGCCATTCCCACATCTGTAATGTATCCTGTCCATCCTTCCAGAATTCTTTCATCCGAGGTTTGAACATGAGTATGAGTTCCTATAACTGCGGAAACCTCACCAGCAAGATAAAGTCCCATTGCCATTTTTTCTGAAGTGGCTTCGGCATGAAAATCAACAATTATCACATTTGTTTCTTTTTTTATTTCCGGGATTATTTCCTTTGCCTTTCTAAAAGGACAGTCAAGAGGCTCCATGAACACCCTTCCTGCCAGATTGATTATACCAACTTTTCCCTTATCAGTATCTACGATTCTCCAGCCGTTCCCTGGAACACCGTCCGGGTAGTTTGCAGGTCTCAAAAGGTTTTTTTTCTCTCCTATAATTTTCAGGACTTCTTTTTTATCCCATATGTGGTTTCCTGAGGTAAAAAAATCAACCCCCGCTCTTTCAAGTTCATTCAGGGCTTCATAAGTAGTCCCAAATCCGCCTGCTGCATTCTCACAGTTGGCAATAACAAGATCGGGAAGAAGGGTTTTTTTCATTTCGGGCAAAATTTTCGCGATTCCTATTCTTCCCGGTTTCCCTACTACATCCCCTATAAAAAGTATTTTTAAAGTCTCACTCATTTTTGTTGTATCATATCATAATAAAATTTTAATTAAAAATTTCTTATTTTGCCCGTCAAAAATAGAAAGGGTAAATTCGGAATTCAAAATGTTTAGATTATTCCCTCTTTTTTAAGTGATTCGAGTTCTGGTCTGGAAAATCCCAGGAGTCCCAGATATATTTCCTCGTTATGCTCTCCTAAGTCTGGTGCAGGAATTCTGATTTTTCCGGGTGTGTCCGTGAGAACTATCGGGATGCCAGGAACACCTATCTTTCCGAACCTTTTGTGTTCAACTTCAGCGAGCATACCCCTTGCCTTGAGTTGTGGGTCCTCAAGGAGAGTCTGCGCGGTATGAACTTCACCACAGGGAACTCTTGCCCTGTCAAGTTCAGTTACAACCTCTTTGACCGTTCTCTTTCCAACCCATTCCTGAATTTCTTCTATAAGAATTGAGGAATTTTTCACCCTGTCGGGCAAAAATGCATATTTCTCCCCCAGTTCAGGTTTTCCTATTACCTCCATAAGTTTTTTCCATTGTTTATCCATGAGTGCAACAATCACTACATACCCATCTTTTGCCTTATAAACATTCCAGAAGGCAACTCTTCTGGTTTCATCCATAAGGCTTTCGGGGGTAATTCCGAACTGATTCATCACCTCTTCAGTTAATTCCGCTCCAAATGCCCTCCCTATCTGGGCTCTGTAATTGTGGAAATACATTACATCTTGCATAGATATATCTACCATCTGTCCCTTTCCTGTTTTTAATCGTGCAATAAGTGCAGAAAGAATACCTATTGCCAAGTACGCGCCACTTACAAGGTCAGCAAAAAATACTGTAGGAGGTTTATCAGGTCTTCTCATGGCATCCATAATTCCGCCTGTTGCCTGCCCTATTATGTCAAAAGCCTGCCTGAAGGAATAGGGACCTGTGTATCCGAACCCTGAAATTGAGCCATAAATAAGGGATGGATTAACCTCCGAAAGAGCCTTATATCCTATCCCGTATCTGTCAAGGACCCCTGGAGTATAGTTCTCCACAAATACATCTGCCTTCTGGACGAGTTTTTTCAAAATTTCGGCTCCTTTCTCCGTGAAGATATTAAGAGTTATTCCCTTTTTGTTTCTATTTATTACAGAATATCCCTTTTCCGTCTTCGGATTGAAAGCCATTAAAATTCTCAATGCCTCTCCCTGAGGGGGTTCCACCTTTATGACCTCCGCTCCGAGGTCAGCAAGTATTTGTGTGCACCTCGGTCCGGACAAATATTGTGAAACATCTATAACCCTTATTCCCTCAAGTGCTTCCATTATAACCTCCCAGTGCTTTCATTACTATTTCATTTACATTTACCTTTGCCTTCAGAAATTTTCCTAAACCAAGAAGAAGTCCCATCACCCTTCCCATAAGGAGAAAATCTGACGGGATTCGGACAAGAGGATATTTTCTCACAAGTTCAAGGATCTCAGAGGAAATCTCCTGAAGGTCCAGAGCCCTCGGATTTTTGTAAACTACATGGGGAGCATATCTTACTACAATTTCCGCAAACTTTCTAAAACCCTCTGTCTTTCCGTTCAGAGATATAAAACCTATCTCCTCAAAGGCTACAGCAAGTTCTTCTGGATTTCTTTCGGCTACAGCCCTTGCCATTCTTCCAAAACCCTGAATAGTTTCCTTCTTGATTTCTCTTGAGAGTCCAAAGTCAAGAAGAGCAATCCTTCCATCCGGGAGGACGAAGATATTGCCGGGATGAGGATCAGCCTGGAAAAATCCCTTTGAAAAGATCATTCTGAAGTAAAGGTCAAGGACCCTTTTCATCACTTCTTCCCTTTTTATTCCGATTCTTTCATAAGAGGGATAGTGTGTTACTTTTATTCCGTCAATGTATTCCAGCACCAACACCCTTTTTGTCGTGAACTTCCATATAACAGAAGGGACAACTACCCACTCCGTATCTCTGAAGTCTTCCTTTATCCTTTCTGCATTCTTCCCCTCATTTATGTAATCAAGTTCAAGAAAAACAAATTCTTTAAATTCATCAAGAAGTAATTTCCACTGAAAGTTCTTTCGAAAAAGACCGAAAAATCGGAGGATGATCCAGAGAACTTTAAGGTCCGTCTCCACAATTTTCTCTATACCAGGGTATTGAACTTTCACCGCCACAATCTGACCGTTCTTCAATTTCGCTCTGTGAACCTGACCGAGAGAGGCGGAAGCGATAGGCTCTTTTTCAAATTCAGAAAATATCTCCTCAATTTTTCCAAGTTCTTCTCGCAATCTTTTTTCTATCTCTTTAAAATCGTGCGGCGGCACCTGGTCCTGAAGTTTTGAAAATTCTTTCGTATATGGCGAAGGAAGAAGGTCAACTCTCATGCTCAAAAATTGTCCCACCTTTATGAAAAGCCCTCTCAGTTTGAGTATGGTCCTATAAAGGAGACGGGCATTTTTTGTGTGGTGCTTCAGAGCAAATTCTTTGAATTTTTCCTTTTTGAAAAATGGTCTCACAACTCTCAAAAGAAAATTTATCCTCAACCAGATATAAATTACAATTAAGAGACAGTAATAAAGTCTCAACCGGGGATTTTTTTCCAGACTCAATTTTTCCTTGAAATTAAAAGAGTTTATTATAATATTTAACATTTGATACTATAGTAATAAACAGGAAGAAAAATGTCAAGGAGGGAACCATGTATACTCCGAAGTTAAAATTTTCCTTTCATGTGAAAACAAAAATTATCTACGGCGCCGGAAGCAGGAAGGAAATGAAAATCGAAATGGAAACAAGGGGAAAAAAGAAAGCGATGGTGGTGACCGACAGTTTCCTTTACAAAAACACAGATTTCATAAAAAATGCGGAGGAAATTCTTGGAAATTACTGCGCAGGAGTTTTTAATGAGGTACAACCCGATTCAGCGTTTGAGATTGTAGATAAGGGAGCAAAAATCGCAGAGGAGATGAAAATTGACACCATAATAAGCATAGGTGGTGGAAGCAGTATTGACACAGCGAAGGGAATTTGTGCGGTTATCTCAACTGGAAAACCGATAAAGGATTTGATGGGTTTTGGAGGGATAGGAAGCTCCACAATTTTTCACATTGCGATCCCAACAACTGCTGGAACAGGGAGTGAAGTAACTTCAGCGGCTGTAATAAAAGATACATCAAGTGGAAGAAAGCTTATTTTAGCAGACTCCGCTATAACCCCGGATGTGGCCATCCTTGACCCTGAACTCATAATGGACCTTCCGCCAAGCCTAACAGCGGGAACCGGTCTTGATGCCCTTACACACGCGATCGAAGCCGTCCATTCACGAAGAAGGAATCCAGTTGCAGATGCGTATGCGCTTCATGCCATAAGACTTATTTCAAAAAATCTTAAAGAATGTATAGTTAAAGGAAATATCGTTCAGAGAGGAATGACGATGATTGCAGCCACAATGGCAGGAATAGCATTTAATTCAGCAATGGTAGGAGTTGTTCACGCTATTGCACATACTATCGGAGGAAGATATAATGTTCCTCATGGACTTGCAAACGGAATACTTCTCGTTCCATCAATGAGATTTAACATGGACGCCTGTCCTGATAGATATATGATGGTAGCGGAGGCATTCGGAATAGAAAGAAGAAAGGAAGAAGGTGATGATGAATATCTTGAAAGGTCATTAAACAAAATAGAAAGATTCGTGAGTTCACTCGGAATTCCTGTAAGACTGAGAGAAGTAGGAGTGCCTGAAGATGGACTGGAAGAATGTGCGGAGGTTGCCATGTTAGACCCATGCATCCTTACAAATCCAAAACCAATAAGCGACCCCTCTGAAGTTTTAAAAATTTTAAAATCTGCATGGTAAAAGTACACAACAGGAGGTAAATATGCTTGAATACAAACTATTTATAAATGGAAAATGGGTTGATGGTTCAAAGGGGAATAAGATTCCCGCCATTAATCCTGCCACCGAAGAGGTCTTTGCCGAAGTAGCGAAAGCAGAAGTTGAAGATGTGGATAAGGCGGTGAATGCTGCAAAATCGGCCCTTCCAAAATGGGCTGAGATGAAACCGGAAAAGAGAACGGAAATACTTTTAAAAGCCTGTTCGTTGATAAGAAAGAAAGCAGAAAATCTTGCAAAACTTGAAGTAATGGATTCTGGAGCCACCATTAGAAAGGCTCTCGGGGATATAAATTTCGGGGTTTATAATTTTACCTACTTCATTAAAAAGGCTCCTGAACTTTTCATAAAAGAAATAGAGCCCCTAGAAGCCCTGTTTATGAGTTTCAGTTATGTGAGGAGAGAACCAGTGGGAGTATGTGCAAGCATAATTCCCTGGAATTTTCCTTTCTTAATGGCTATATGGAAGGCTGGTCCCGCATTATCCATGGGAAATACCGTGGTGTTAAAACCTGCTCCTCAGACCTGTATAACAGCTCTTGAACTTGCAAAAATTTTTGAAGAATGTGAACTTCCACCTGGTGTATTCAATGTAATCACAGGAGATGCAGAGATAGGGGAGCCCCTCATTCTTCATCCGGATGTAAACAAGGTTGCATTTACCGGTTCTACAGAAACAGGAAAAAGGGTTATGGAGCTTTGTGCAAAGGGATTGAAAAGAGTGACACTGGAACTCGGAGGAAAGAATCCGTTTATAGTTCTGGATGATGCAAATCTTGAAATTGCAGTTGACGGAGCACTTTTTGCGAATTTTTATCATGCAGGTCAGGTGTGCACATCCGGGTCAAGGGTTCTGGTGCATGAATCCATATTTGAAGAATTCAAAGAAAGGCTTTTAAAAAGGGTAAAGGGAATAAAAATAGGAGACCCCTTAGAACTCTCTACAGGAATGGGTCCCCTTATTTCAAAGGAGCACAGGGATAAGGTAGAATTTTACATAAAAAAAGGACTTGAAGAAGGAGCAGAACTTCTTACAGGAGGTAAAAGACCTGATGGGCTCAGTAAAGGATTCTTTCTTGAACCCACCATATTCTCAAATGTCACCAACAATATGACCATCGCCCGTGAAGAGATATTTGGACCAGTTATGTGCCTTATGAAATTTAAAACCGATGAAGAGGCAGTTGAAATTGCAAATGATACAAAATACGGGCTTGCAGCATCAGTCTGGTCAGAAAACCTATCAAGGGCTGCCATACTTGCAAGAGCAATAAAAGCCGGGACAGTATGGATAAATGAACATCATATTTTGAGCGAAAGAGCGCCTTTTGGAGGATTTAAGGAAAGCGGGATAGGAAGGGAACTTGGAGAAAGCGGTTTGCTCATTTACGCGGAGGAAAAACACATATCTACAAGCCTTGTCAATCAGAGGTGGAGAAGGATGTGGTATGATGTCCTCTTTTAAAATTTTTTATCTTCCCTTTTCAAATTCTTGACTAAAAAATTAAATCCAGTTAAAAAGTTACAAAAAAGAAGGGACTGAAAATGGAAGCGGTAGAGTTAGAAGTAGAGATAAGGCAAAAAACTGGAAAGGGGGACGCAAAAAGGATAAGAAAAAATGGCAAAATTCCCGGGGTGGTATATGGGGGCGGGGAAAATTTGCACATTATAGTGTCTCCTGAAAAATTAAAGAATGCCTTAAAAGGTCCGTTCAGATTGAATACACTTTTGAAACTCAAGATAAAAGACCATCCTGAACTCGATGGCAGGGTCGTGATGGTCAAGGACTATCAGGTAGATCCTATTGAAGACAGGTTGATACATGTAGATTTTATAGAAGTTAGAGAAGACAGAAAAATTTCAGTAGAGGTTCCTGTTAAACTCCTGGGGACACCCGAAGGTGTGAAGAAGGGGGGAGTTTTGCAATGGAATATAAGAAAACTGAAACTGAGATGCTATCCTTCCGTCATACCTCCTGAAGTAGTGATTGACGTATCTTCTCTTTTGATTGGACATTCGTTTCATATAAGTGATTTGAAACTTCCTGAAGGAGTAGAAGTGCAGATGGATAAAACCCTTCCAATCGTTTCTATTACAGAAGTAGTAGAAGAAAAAGCAGCCGAGGTTGCAGAGGAGATACCAAAAGAAGCAGAGGAAAAGAAAGAAGAGAAAAAGGTAGAAAAGGCTCCAGAGGAGAAAGAAGAAAAAGAAAAGTGAAAAAGTGGATATTTGGATTAGGAAATCCTGAAAAAAAATATTTCCTCTCAAGGCACAATGCAGGCTATATGTCTATAGACGAACTTTCGAGAACCTGGAAGGTTTCGGTAAACAAAAACGGATTTATGAGTTTATACGGAGTGAAAGAAGGGATTCCGGAGATATTTCTTATAAAACCCTTAACATATATGAATCACAGTGGAGAATGTGTGGAAAGGTTTGTGAGAGAATTCGGGGTAAAAACCAGTGAAATACTTGTCATCCACGATGACATGGATTTACCCTTGGGGGTCCTGAGGTTCAAGAAAAAGAACGGAAGCGGGGGACATAAGGGAGTAGAATCTATTATTCAACATTTAAACTCTACGGAATTTAATAGATTGAGAATAGGAATAGGGAGACCTCCTCCAGGGGTTGATCCGGTAGAGTATGTCCTCGGGAATTTTACAAAAGAAGAAAGGGAGATTCTGAACAGAACTTTCAAACTCCTTCCTGTAGCTGTGGAGGTATGGGTAAAAGAAGGAATAGAAGAAGCAATGAACTTATTTAATAACATCAACCTTTACAGGGAAATATAATTTCATCTTTCAATTTTTTCCACAATTATTTCCGTTCCATACTTAGGATGGAAGATGAGTTTTCCCTTCACGACCATTTCTTTTCCTTCATAATTCTTTAATTTTGCAAACTCTTCAGCATTTTTTGATGGATCTGTAAAGAGGACTATTTTTATTCTGGAGCCTTCCGGGTTTAAAAATATAGCCTTTTTGCTCCTTGAATTTTTAACGCTCTTAAGCACAAAATGGGCTTTTACCTTTTTTCCTGTGTTTTTATTTATTTGACTTTCGTCCTTGATGTCTATTTCTTTGTAAACTTCAGCCGAAGGATTGGAAACAAAACGAACTTCAAACCTCCCGGCTGGAACAGGCTCTTTCGCTGTTCTACTTAGAAGAAATCCTGCTCCCGCTGCTGAAAAAAGCACAATCGCAATTATACTTCTTTTTAATTTCTTTCCCATATTGTAAAAAACTTCTTCTTATAAACCCTCGCGAGTTCTCCAGCGTCTGTGAATATGAGGCAATCTTCGTCATTATGCTCTTCAGCCGTGGCAGTCCAGTTGTAGGAACCCGTAATTACCACCTCTTCATCTATCACTGCAAATTTGTGATGCATCTTGCCGGGAAATTTCCTCATTTTTCTCTGGGTCTGGAGAATATGATAATAGTCAATTTTTGTCTCAATCCCTTTATTCTTTAAAAACTCGACCTTTGAAAACGGGTTTTCTGCTTCGCTGACATCAAGAACGACCTTAACATCCACCCCCCTTTTCCTTGCGCGAACAAGAGCCCAGGCAAGCTGAGAACTGGTAAATGTATAAACTGCTACAAGAATTTCTTTTTTTGCGGAATCGACCTTCTTTTCAATTGCATCCGCACACCCTCCTTTTGGGCTGAAATAAACTTCAACGGTCATAGGATAAGTAAAGAATGGAAAGACCAGCAGGATGAATAAAAACCTAATTGCCCTCAAACTTTCTTGCCTCCTTATTGAATGCTGAAGAGAGACCTCTTAAAAGGTCTTTTGAGTTGAGGGTTATTGAAGATAACCTTGTTTCGTAATCAAGACCATCTGGAAGGTGAAACCTCATATAATTGTTAATAGCCCTTTTTGCATTTTGAACTGCTATGGGGGCATTTCTGGCAATTTCTTCGGCGAGATTCATCACCTCCTCAAACAACTTTTCTCTCTTCACAACCTTGTCGACGAGATGAATCCTTAATGCCTCATAGGCATCTATCATCTTTCCAGTAAATATGAGTTCTTTTGTTGCTCCGGGTCCTATTATTCTTGGAAGTCTCTGCGTCCCTCCGAGGTCTGGAAACATTCCCATCTGAACCTCGGGCAATGCAAACTTTGCATCCTCTGCTGCAATTCTTATGTCACAGCAAGCTATCAGTTGAACACCGCCCCCAAGGCAGTATCCATGAATTCCGGCAATCACGGGTTTTGGCTGCTCCTCGAGCTTCGTAAAGACATCTCTCATCTCCTTCACCATCTCATAAAGTTTCTGAACCTTTATTGCTTCGGATTCTTCCTGGAGAATTTCAAGTATAGGAAATTCCCCTTTCAAATCCAATCCCGCTGTGAATCCCTTTTCTCCATTTCCCACAAGCACAGCACATCTGACCTCCTTATCTTTTGCAAGCCTGTCCGCATATTCTCCGAGCAGTTTCCACACTTCCATATCCAGTGCATTTATCCTTTCCGGACGGTTCAGAGTAATGATTGCTATGTGCCCCTTTACCTCATATAAAACCTTTGACATATCTACCTCCTTTTTATTTTTCCAATTTTATATGATACAATATTTTATGAAATAAACAAAAGGGGTAAGAGATGAAGAAAAAAGTAATAATTCTTGTGATGGCAGGTTTACTTGAATGTGGGGGCAATGGCCCAAAGGAATCACCATCGGACAAATTAAGAAACCTTCTTTCAATGGGTGATGGCGAATCGGCGCTCACATACATTGAGGAAAATAAAGATAAATTAAGTGAATGCGAATTTTTTTATAGTTCCATGCTCGCTAATTTTCTGGTATTTTTAAAAAAGATAAGCACTCTTTCACAACCCGTTCTCTCTTCTTCCGCAGTTGATTATCTTGCAAATGCCTATTATCAAATCATAAAACCGCTTGAAAAATATCTTGTAGATATTGACACTCTCGCGGACGAAATCATATCAAAAAAATGCAGTTTTGTTCTTAAGGAGGGTTTAAAAATTGAGATTGGGAAAAAAGGAGAAGATGATTATCTTATGGTAGTGCTCGGTGACGAATGGGATGAGGGAGAAGCATACCTTTTTTCAATATTTGCCAACACAATATTATCTGGAATTGACTTCATCTTTTCCCATTCAGGAGAGGTTCAAACATCTTTGTTTCCCAGTGTTTCTTCCGAGGAACCATTAGCAACCTTGAGAGAATTCGGTGGATTTTTTGATGTCAATCCAAGGGTTCTTGAGTTTTCAAAGGACCCCGAACTAAAAAAAAGATTTTCCACTCTCCCAAAAAGGCTCAAAAAGATAGCAGAATATATATATTCAAATGGCGGAACAAAAACTGTATCTTCGGATGATACAGGGTTTTTGTCCTATCTATTAAACAGAGAAGATGAATATCTGGACGATGATGTTATGGGTTTCATAGACCGTGGCGAAAGGGGAAAAATTGACATAGGAGATGAATTCGTTTTCGGAATAAAGTCTTTTGACGCAGATATTATAAACTTTCCCGAAGTTTCAAGTGGAATCAGGATGAGGATCACATCACAGATACACCCTATTGTTAAAAAATTGATAGAAACAGTTGAAGAATACTCCCAGACCCTGTGGGAGCAGATGGAGGCGGTTGAAAACCCGGAAAAACTTTATAAGAGAATAGGTTTCAAACCATTAAACGCCCTTCTTGAAGTAGTAAATCAAAATCCTGTTCCAGAAGTCATTGAAATTGACCTTGCTGCATTTTTCAAGGAGCCGGTTCCTTTGAGAAGGCTTCTTCCATACTGGTATGATGACGATAACGATATTGTAACACCGAAAAAATTCGTCGTGGAAGGAGAATGTCCGGTTGATAAAGGGTTTAATTTCATATACACAGCGGATGTTTCACATTTTCCAGATTCATTCACATTTACATATAACCCGACAGAACAGAAAACTGTTTCAGGAGTAAAGATTAAAAAAGATGGCATTTTTCCTTCCACAAATTACACAATTCCCTACATCGCCTTTCAGGACCCCACATTTAACAAATCAATATATGTGAACCCTTCTGCAACTGGTGAGGGTATCAATGAATTTGTTCTTCCTGACAATTATCTCCTGAACAGGGCTATCGCTGTTTTGTTGAAACACGCAAATGAGAATTTGACACCAGAGTTCTGAGTGTTAAACTAATATGCTTTGTTGAATAATCACCTGAATTTCTTAACTTTTTAATTTTTAATATTTTCTTTTGTATTTTTGTGGTTGCAACAGTCTTCTCTATTTCCTCGCTTGGGATGAGTTTGTATACATGCTTCAGTTCATCAAGGACTGTAAGAACAGAAATGCCTTCTTTTGCAAGTTTTCTCTGTAGAAGTTTAAGCATGAGAAGGGAAAATAACATCCAAACTCAAAATATCTCCTCACAGCCTCCTTAGCATCCGATCCTCTATCTGAACAGAAAAGAGCATAACATCCTAATAACTCAACCTCTCCCTTCTTTTTTCCTCAAAACGAGGTTTTTCAAAATAGAACCCTCACCCTCATCATAGCAAAAAACAGGTCTGCCTCCTTTCTATGGCACCTCTTTGACATAAATATATGTGCTTTTAAGAAAAACAATATCCCTTATCTCCTTCCTGAGTTTCTTCATTGTAACCTTAAATCTCCCCTTCAATGGAACACCAACTATGATGTGATAACTGTTCTCATTCACCAGTTGAATATTCTTCCTGAAGAAAAATCTCCTATCTAAAACCAGCGTACAGCCCTTTATTCCAGCACTCTTGAGGCATTCTATAAAAAATCACGGATATATCTCCAAAAAACGTATCCAGACCAAACCTCAAAAAATTCTTCGTTACCCGATTCAAACTGGATGGATTTATCAGATGCATCGTGGCAAGACAGAGATGTCTGTTATCTATGCTCAACCCATACTCCTCCACCAGTCCCTTTACCATCAACTGAATACCCGCAGAAAATAACCTTTTCATCTCTAATCGTTTATACTCTGGCTCTATGAGCTTACCGTCCTCCAATCTTCCAGGATAACGACGAAATCTCTGCTTCACCTTTCCATCCTCATCCCTGTAACCCTACACTTTATAAGATATGTCCTATCGCCTATCTTTACTTTTCTTTTCTTACATATGCATGTTGTGATAATACTACAAGAAATTCGAGCATATTAAATTACATCCCTTACTGGAATATCAAGCAAAAAGTTTTTTCCAACTTGGATTGAGCCCCGAACACCTCTCCTTCATCGTTCCCAGCAAAGTTTAAATCCAGCCCTTCCTTTTCAAGAATTAAAAAAATATCCTCCGTGTTGCCTCATTTAAGTTTCTTCCCCAAATCATATCTGTTGCCTCACTTCAGTTTCTATCCTTTTTGCAAGTTTCTCTTTTTTTCTCCTATCAAGAACCTGGTTTGAGGTCTATTTATTATCTTCTCCTCCCTTTTCCAGTAGAAATTTTAATGAGACAACAACTCAATTTCGGATAGAATACAAATGAGACAATGCGCTGTGTTGTAAAGATGGTTATTTCTGATATAATAAAAACAACAAAAAACTGGAGGAGAAAATGCGGTGTAAAAAATGTGGATACGTATTCTTTGAAGAAACCTCATCCTGTCCAAAATGCGGTGCTGAAATAGATGAAACCGACGAAGAGACACTCCTCTTTGAAGAGGAAGAAGCCGAAGAAACTGCTCCAGTTTTTATAGACACAGAACGAACTAAAAACGCCGAAAAGAAAAAAACGAAACCTACTCCCCTTCAACTTCCTTTTGAAGAAGAAACAAAGATTGAAAAAAGGATTCTCATACCCGCTCCTGTGGGAATAAGAGCAGGTGCTTCTTTGATTGATTTCTTGATAGTAGTAGCAATAGGGCTCTTGACCACCCTTATTCCCTATTATTCATGTGGTGGAGGAAAAGTTACAATTTTGCAACTTATTTTCTGGAGTGTTGTGTTTATATTAGAAACAATTCTTTACTTCTCCCTCTTCCATCACCTCATGGGTTCAACTCCGGGAAAGAGTTTTTTTGAAATAGAAATATCTGCACATAATAAAGAGCTGACTTTTCCTCTCTGCCTCTTAAAATCCATTCTCGGATTCCTTCTCACCATTCCATTTTTTCTTACATGGATATATTCTCTGATAAATGAAGACGAAGTTCCCCTTCACGATGCTCTACTGGGAGTTTTGAGTATTGAAAAGGAGTGAGGAATATCTGAGAAGAATAGTTGAGGAGTTGAAAAAAGGGAACCGGGTGAGTGGAGAGTTTCTAGCAGAAGCACTTCAAATCTCGAGGACACAGGTATGGAAGAGCATAAACAAGCTGAAAAGGGCGGGTTATTTAATAAAAGGAATGAGGAGGAGCGGATATCTCTTATATTCCTCTCCTGATATTCCATATCCCTGGGAGATGAAATCCTTCGGAAGGTTCAAAAATTTCATATACTTTGAATCTATTGATTCCACCAATACATATCTTTTTTCCCTTGCAAAAAAGGGGGCTGAAGAAGGAACGGTAGTGATTGCCAATTCCCAAACTGCTGGAAGAGGGAGATATGGAAGGAAATGGTTCTCTCCCGAAGGAAATATATTCATGTCCCTCCTTCTGAAACCTGGTTGCTCTGCAGAAAAGGGGGGATTTATCACACTGTTAAGTGGACTCGCCTGTGCCATGGGTATTGAGAAATTCGGAATAAAAATCACTCTCAAATGGCCCAATGATTTGCTCATAGGTTTAAAGAAGGTGGGAGGAATTCTATGTGAATCGGTGGTGGAAAACGGAATTGTTTCACTTGTGGTTGTGGGAATAGGGATAAACATCTACCTTCCGAAAAGGAGGAATGAACTCATTGAAAACGCAACTTCCCTTACTGAAAATGGTTTCAAAGGTAGAAGGGTTGAACTCATCCAGAAAATAATTGAAGAATTTGAAACCCTTTATGAAAAATTCTTAAAAGGTGATACACACTTCATAATTGAAGAATACAAAAGAAGAACCCTTCCTTACGGAGAGAGGATTACTGTTAAAATCGGCGAAAGAATAATAAAAGGAAAGTTTGCTGGGATAGAAAATGATGGCTCTCTCTTGATTATGGATGGGGAGAAGATTAATAAAATATATACGGGTGAGGTGCTCTGATGAGGCTTCTTACAATTGACATAGGTAATACCAATATAACCCTCGGTCTCTTTGAAGGAGACGAGTTAAAGAGGACTTGGAGACTCGCAACGGATAATCACAAAACCTCTGATGAATATGGACTTCTTATCACCAACCTTTTAACCCAATTTGGTGAAAAAAAGATCGACGGAGCATGTATAAGCTGTGTGGTTCCCCCCCTTCAACCTGTATTTGAAGATACTTTAAAAAAATTCTTTGCTATAGAACCTGTAATTCTTGAGCCAGGGGTGAAAACCGGTATAGCAGTGATGTATGAAAACCCAAAAGAGGTAGGAGCAGACAGAATAGCAAATGCAGTGGGAGGTTTTTACAGATATAAGAGGTCACTGATAATAGTTGATTTTGGAACAGCGACCACCTTTGATTACATAACTGCAAAAGGCGAATACGTGGGCGGTGCTATAGCTCCGGGAATTGGAATTTCTTCAGAGGCTCTTTTTCAGAGAACTGCAAAGCTTCCGAAGGTTGAATTTCAGGCACCCTCAAGGGTGGTGGGAAGAAATACGGTAGAAAGCATCCAATCGGGTCTTTTTTACGGATATGTTTCTATGGTTGACGGTATGATAAAACTCATGAAACTTGAAACAAGGGATAACCCCTTAGTCATTGCAACAGGAGGGTATGCTTCACTTATAGCCCCCAAAAGCAAAACAATCAAAATTGTTGACCCTGACATCACCCTTTATGGATTAAAATATATTTTTGAAAAAAACAGGAAATGATTTGAAATTTACTCCCTCTGAAATCGGGAGTGGTTTTTCTTTAAATAAAAAGATAAAAGGATTGGAATCCAGACCATAAAGATGATGATGCAGATGAACTGGGTGAGGGACAAGTTTCCAACAGCGAGTTTTCTCCATCTTAAGAAATCCATTGAGAACCTCTGAACGCAGAGAAGAAGGGGAATCCATAAAGAGGTCTCACCATAATATTTTTTTGTTCTGTTCATAAAAATTGCAATAAGGCCGATGACCATTCCACCGAATCCTTCGTATAATTGAACTGGATGAAGTTTCTGCCCCGGAAATACATACCCGGCAATGCTGTTTTCCGGAAATTTTACACCCCATGGAAGGTCTGTTGGAAGTCCAAAACAGCAACCTGTTAAAAAGCAGCCAGAAATCTTCATAAAGGCATAGCCAAAGAGAACAACCGGCGCAAACTCATCGTAAAACCGCCAGAGGTTATCGGTTTTTCTTGATAAATAAAAAAGAGAGGTAATACCTCCCATAAGCATTATCCCTGGAAAGGAATTTCCCCACATTATGAACCCCTGAATTGAAGATGGCTCTTCCATTATTTTTCCAATTTTTGATATGAGAAAAACCACCCTCCATCCTATAACACCTGCTATGAATGTTATTAACGAAAAATTTATATAAACATCCTTTGAGACACCCATCCTTTCTGTCAAGAAATAGCCTCCGAGGATGATAAAAATGCCCGTTAATCCAAGGGCTACATGATATGTATGAATTATAAAATCTCCCCTTTCAAAAAGGTGGGGAAACAAAACTATTTCCTTTTAAGCCTCACCCTTATAAGAATGGAGATGAGAAAGATAACAGGGATAATCAGGTATAAATCACTTCTTTTGATACCTGCTGATGCGCATCCACCTCCTGCAATCATTCCTGGAGAGGTTGGATTACAGGCTTTTTCTGATATGGCTAAGTATCTCTGGGGTATTGGTGTAATAGCAGTCCCTGGATCGCTATCACAACTTGCTCCCCCTAACTGTGGTGAGCCGAGTTCCGCTACTGCATTTCCCTGCGATTCAAAAAACTCAAGGACAAGAAGATGAAGCCCCGGGGTCAGGTAAACACTTATTGGTGCTGTTTCCTTTGTTGTGTCTTCAGTATTTACTGTCCAGTCATCTAAAAGTATTCCACCATCAATTATGAGCCTCGCAGCATCGTTATACCTCACGCAGAACTGATATGTCCCTGCTGTATTTATCACTAAATTTCCGGTCCATCTCACTGAGAAATAATCATGAGGCATTCCCGCTGGCCTGGACGGAGCTCCTGTTCCCCAGTTGTATCCAATGTACTGTTCATACTCTACACCCTTTAATGATGTAAACCCTCCAGGGGATGCATCCGTGTAGTATTCACCTCTTAATCCGGACATGTATATCTGTGTTACAGGAAATGGATAATCTTCATTTCCGCAGGTCCCACTTCCAGTTCCAGCCCTGTCCAGTCCAAACCACGCAGTTGCGTGACCGCCTGTTTCACAGTATTGAACCTCTATATAATGATAACCGGGGCTCAAATTGATATCTACTGAACAATGGGATGCCCCTTTATCTCTCCAGCAATCACTTCCATCTGAAAGCCTGTATTCTGTCCCATCAACAAACATCCTCACACCATCATCCGTATAGGCACAGAACCTGTATGTTCCGCTTGCATCAACCTTAAAATGTCCCTTCCACCAGACACCAAAGTAGTCTCCCTCCCCCACAATGGGAGGATGACCCGTACCCCAGCTGAACTGAATCCAGTCATCAGTCTGTTTCCCTACAAGGTTCCATGTCCACCCTGTTCCTGTGCATGAACCGCTGGAGCCAGTGAGTGTAAAATATCCCGCCTTCCATGTGTTTATGTAATCCCTGTATTCGCAGTTTCCAACAACATACTTTGCAGAATAAGAAATTGATGGAAGAAGAAGCCCTATTAAGACAATTATCTTCTTCATGCCTCACCCCTCTTCAAAATAATTCTTATAAATATTGCTGTAATAAATATGAACAAAATCGGATAGATAAGAAATTTTCCACGGAAATAACTGCATCCACCCCCTCCCTCTGTTGATGGCTCTCCACCACCGCATTCCTCATCTATCATAACGAGGTATTGAGGTGGAATTGGTGTGAAGGTTGCAAGATCACCATCACAGTCTGAACCCCAGCCAAGCCTTGCAACTGCATTACCTGTGCCCTCAAAGTATTCCATAAGAAACGCATGAGGACCCCTTGTAAGAGTAACATTATTTGACGACCATTCTGTTTGACCCTGATAAATCCATCTGTCAATGAGGAGCTCAAGCTCTCCATCGTCATCTGTGTCAAGGTAGAATCTGACCCCATCATTTGTTACTGTGCAGAACCTGTATGTTCCATCTGATGGAGCGATTATCATACCTGTGAAGCGAACAGAGAAGTTGTCAACAACACCCGAACATCCCCCTTCTGTGAGCGTATCCCAGAATGGATACTCTGATGATGGAAATGTTATGCTATATACGTATCTGTAGCAGGCGAGGGAGTTGAAATTTGTTCCGCTATAAACCTTCATCCTCACACCCTGAGCCATAAACCTATCATAAGGAATTGGTGATACCTTTCCCGGTGGGTCAGGTGGATTCCATCCAAATGTAGCCCTTGCACTTCCTGTCTCCTCGTAATAATCAAGAAGGAGGAGGTGATAACCAGCTGATGGAGTTACTGTTACAGAGCATTCAGTTACTCCCTTGTCCCTCCAGCAATTGCCCGATGCATCCGAAAATGTCATGAGGTTTCCATCAATATAGCCTCTGCATCCATCGTCTGTTGCGCAATAAAATGTATGAGAGCCACTTCCATAAAAAACCCCCCTCCACCTTATTGCAAATTCGTTAATTTTATCAAGTAGCGCATACGCACCTTCACCCCATATGTAGGTTATAGAAGCAGGCCATAGTCTCTGTGCTGTAAGCCTGCTCGGGTGTATCGGGTCGCATGAGGGCGGATTGCATGAACCACGACTATATGAATATCCCTCCTCAAGATAACCCAAAACCAGGTGTTTGTATTTACAGTTTCCTGCTATAAAAGAATACCCATTTTGGACAAAAAAGAAAGTTAAACCTGCTAAAAATAACCTCTTCATCTTTTCCCCCTTCTTTTCATTTATAAAAATTATACAATAAATTCTTGCCAATGTCAAGGACATTTTGGATAAAATCAAAAAGGGTTATGAAGAAATTACTTTCCCAGTCTGACTTTGAGATGTTTCAGGATTTCGCGTTCCTCCTCTGTCAACAGGTCCTCCCTTATAATTTCCGGTCTTCTTTTTAATGTCCTCTCAATCGCCTTCATCATCCTCCATTTTCTTATCTCCTTATGGTTTCCAGAAAGGAGAACCTCTGGAACCGGAATTCCCCGGAACACTGCCGGTCTCGTCCACTGAGGGTAATCAAGAAGACCCCTTGAAAAACTATCTTCCTCAACACATTTTCTGTTTCCCACAACCCCTGGCACAAACCTTGAAACTGCATCAATAAGAACCACCGCAGCAGGTTCCCCACCAGTAAGGACATAATCTCCTATGGAAATCAGGTCGTCACAGAAATACTCAAGGACTCTTTCATCAATTCCTTCATACCTCCCGCATACAATTATTATTTCCTCGAACTCAGAGAGCTCACGCACAATTGCATGATTGAGCAATCTCCCGGCAGGGGTCATTGCGATAACCCTCTGTTTTTTTTCATTATTCCTCACGCTTTCAATTGCCTTTACTACTGGCTCGGGTTTCAAAACCATTCCCTCTCCCCCTCCGTACGGGGTGTCGTCCACCGTTCTGTGAGGATCATCTGCAAAATCTCTTATGTTTACAATCTCTATCTTCACATCCCCCCTTTGAACAGCTTTTCCGAGAACCCCTTCCCTAAACGGTCCCTCAAAGTATCCCGGGAGTATGGTGAGAATGTAAAATTTCATAACACCCCTAAAACTCTATTTATTCTTCAAAGAATTTATGGAATAAGCTGACCTCTGATAGGCTGTAATCATTGCCATCAGGCACAGAAAAAGGAGGACAATTTTGAAGAAAAAATAATTTCCCAGTCCCAGGGGTTTGTTTACAATGTGGTATAAAATTGGCTCAAGAGTTGAAATGCTGGCGAGGTATATTATCCTTTCAGGTCTCTGCATCCATCCCACTGAACATTCAATACCAAGTGCTTCAGCCCTTGCCTTTGCGTAACTTATAAGCTGAGAAGAAAGCATTGTCAGAACAGCCACCATAAGCCAGAACGTAGATTTTCTGAAATAATAGATTATCCCCATGTAAACAAGTCCATCGGAAACTCTGTCTGAAAAGGAATCAAAAAACGCTCCATCCCTTGTGACCATGTTTTTCTTTCTCGCAATCCTGCCATCAAGAAGGTCAAAAAACCCGGCAAGAAAAAGGAGCCATCCTGCCAGGGGAAAATGTCCAACTGCATAAGAGAGACCAGAGAAAAAACTTATTATCACAGAAAGTCCGGTAACCTGATTCGGAGTTATCTTCAATCCAAGAATTCCCCTTTCAACTGGATGAGTAAGCCACATCCACCATTGCCTGAAAAACTGACCGAGAAAAACCGAAGTACCTCTTGACCATACTTCCTCATCAAAAATTTTATCCTTCCTCCATTGAAGGAAGTAAAAGAATATCATCGAGATCAAGAAAAGCGAGGGAATCACTAAAAAGGCGATTTCACTGGGTCTCAACTTTCTCCTCCTCTTTAAACTTTTCTTTGTCTATCTCAAGCTTTTCAATTATGTCAGACCTGGTAAGATACACATATGGCTCATTTGAAAGTTTAAAGTAAACCCCGTCCTTTGAAGGAGAAAGGAGAACCTCTATGGGACTTTCTCCCTCAACCATAATTTTTACAATATATGAAGGAGTATCAAGCCCGTACTTTTTCAGGTCCTGAGGGGCATCATCCACAAATTTCTCAACTTCCACGTTCCTTATATCCCTTAAGAGGTCTTCAACCGAAAAGCTCTTCGCCCTGATTTTTTCCATTCCTATCGTCAAGAACCACTTTTCCTCTTTCTCCTTTTCAAATATATAATTTCCCTTAGGAGTTGATATGTTTAAAGACTTTGTTTTCCATGTGTAAAATGATATCGGTTTTTTCTCCCTGAAATCCACGAGTTTCTTCATACATTCATCGTAAACCTTTGAACTTACTGAATAAACGGAACTTTTTCCCTCTTTCATAACATAAACGAGTTCTTCCTTATCCTTTTTAAACCTCTTCCCCAGTTTCAGAATCAATGGCTCCTTTTCCTTCCTCTGAACCTCAATAATCACTTCCGGGGATAAAAGACCATACATTCTAAGGTCTGATGGCGAATCGTCAACAAAATCCACCACCTTCAGATCCTTAACCGTTGAGATGAGTTTTGAAATCTGGTCATTCGACCCCCTGAGGTTCATGGGAAGAATTCTCCATTTCTCCTCCGTCTCCTTCTCAAAAATTAATTCCTCTTTTCCCCTTCTTATCTTCATCTGAGAAAGGTCCGATGTGGAAAAATCCATGATTTTTCTATTCCTGTAATCCTTTATCTCTTTATTAAGGTCGTTCAATATGGATGCACTCACAAGGTATATGTTTTCATCTCCCTCTTTTGTGACATATGCAGAATATCCAATCGGTGCCTTTTTACCTACAAGGAGCCTGTATTCCTTTCCCTCTTTGTCCTTAAGAGAAATAATAAAGTCTGGCGGCTCTATTCCGAAATCTGAAAGGTTCTCAACCTCTTCTCTCTTAAAACTCCTGCTGGGTTTTTCATCTTCTAACCTTCTTGCTATTCCATTTGGAACATAGGGGTCTGCTTCGGCTGTTACAGGAGAAACCATCTCCCACAAATCCTCCCCTGCTCTTCTGAAACGAACCTCATCATTCCTTGATCTCCTCTTTATTGAGACCTCCATTATATTGAGGCTGTTGAAATCGAAAAGTTTTTTTTCAGCAGATTCCTTTCTCTTTTCAAAGACTTTTGAAATGTAAAGTCCAATCCCTATGAGGATTGCTATACCGAGAAGTATAAGTGGAACTCTAAAAACCCTGAGCATCTTTAAAGGTTCTTTCTTGAAAGCCATACTGAAATTCCCGCAATGAAGATCACCACAGGTACAAAAAGGGAAGTAAGGTAGAAAAGGATTTTTCCTGTGCTGGCACTCATGTGAAGTTCCCTTGCTTCTCTCTTTTTTGGTCCGATGGCTATTATGTCTTCCTCCTGAGATAGCCAGTTCAATGCATTAAGAAAAAGGTCACCATTACCTGAGAATTCAAAGAAGGAATTTGATGGAAAATCTGAATCTCCCACTACAACCAGCCTCATCCTCTTTCCCGGTTTCTCCTCTTCCTCAGAAGGACCCTTTTCTTCCTTTGTCTCCTTCTTTTCCGCAGCCATCATTAAAGTCAGAGGACCGTGGGTATCTCTTCCCTCATTAAACTTCAATTCCTGTTTCTGAATATCTCTCTCGAACCAGCTGTTCGGGCTCGAACTTGCAATTGCAGAGACATCAACTCCTTCAGGAGGATTTCCCTTTGAAAGGGCAGAAGCGATCGGAAGGATGGCAGCATAGTTAAAATCCTTCGTTATCGCGTGGCTTTCATATTTTGTTATAACAGGCATGGTGAAGTGACCGCCGAAAAGCCTTGAAAGAGGGTCAATCACCACCCCTTTAGTATCAACTTTTATGCCAAATTCCTCGGCGAGACCCTCCAGACCTGTATCCGTAAGTGGGTCTATCATCAGCATAAGAGAACCATCTTTTTCTGAAAGATACTTCTTAAGGGAGACTACCTCCTCTGGAAGGAACTTCTTTTTTGGTCCCGCTATTACCACTGTTGAACACTCCTTGTCCAGTTCCTCTCCCTTTTCAAAAATGGTGATTTCCCTGGTCTCCATCCCCTGTGATTCAATTGCTGTCTTCGCCCTGCTGTATCCACTTTCACCAAACTCCGATATGGATTTTTCTCCATGACCTGTCACAAAACAGACCGTCTTTTTGGAACCCCGTGTTATCTTAACAATGGCATTTGTTATTCCTTCCTCAGTTGCTTCAGTGGTCTTGTTCTTTCTATCCTTATATACTGCTACAATTGTTCCGAATGAACGAATGTCATGCTGTTGTGCCATACCGGGAGATTTCTCCGGGTCAATGAGTTTGTATTCAAAGTTCCTGGTTTCATACCTGTATTTTTCCAGCAGTTCCTTTGCCTGAACCCAATCAGGACTTCCTTCCTTAAAAAATCCATACACAATAACTTTCTCCTTCCCCTTGCTTATTTCCTTAAGAACCTTTCTCGTCTTTGGAGAGAGGCTGAATATCTTTTCCTCGGTAAGGTCAACCCATGTGTATCTTGAATTGAGAAGGATGTTAAGAAGGACAAGTATTAGAAGGAAGAAAACAACGGTGAAGAAGGCACTGCTTCCGTAGAGAAATGCCTTCCTCCTCACGCTTGAACTCAATTCCTCCCTGTTGAAATAGAGGTAGGAAAGCAGGAAGAGGCATCCAATTGCAATGAGTGGAAGCCATGCATAAGGGTATTCCCTTAAAAGGAGAAGAGCAAGAAAGCCTATAAATATGATGAAAATTCCTGCTGACCCCGCCCACTTCTTTAAAAATCCCATCTCTCACCTCCACCTGTTTGACTCTATACTCATATATGTAAGAAAGAGTCCGAATATGGTAAAACTCAAATAGTAAGTTATATCCCTCGTATCAATGAGCCCTTTTGTAAAATTGTTGAAATGCTCAAAGAATGAGAGGTAGGAAAAAACCTTCTCTCCTATTTCTCCGGCAGCCTGTGATGCCCATCCTATAAGCCAGAAAATCAAAAGCATACTGAAACTCACAACCGCTGCTATTACCTGATTTTCCGTTATAGCGGACGCAAAGGTTCCAAGGGAAATAAAGCTCGCTCCCATGAGGGTCAAACCGAGATACGTGCTTATTATCACACCCTTTTCCGGATTCCCGTATTTAAGAAGGATTATGGGAAAAGGAAGGGTGAATGCAATCATGACAAGGAATAGAAGAAATGCTGAAAGGAATTTTCCAACTGTTATCTCCACCGAACTGATGGGAGATGTGTAGAGAAGCTCGGTGGTTCCCTGCCTCTTCTCCTCTGCAAAGAGCCGCATTGTCATAATGGGAACGAGGAGCATCAAAATTACCGATAAATTTCCGTAAAGGGGTCTTATTATGAAATCTGTAAGGTTAAGCCTCTCCGCGAACCACGGATACCTCGCGGACATGAGCATCTGAATCATATAAGCCTTGCATATATTGAAAAACATGTATCCGCTTAAAAAAGTGAAAAATGCTATCAACACATAGGCGGTTGGTGAGTAGAAATAGGATTTAAACTCCTTTGATATCAAATAGAAAATCCTCCTCATCTCATCCCTCCTGAGAGATCCTTTTTATGTATATCTCCTCCAGAGTTGGAAAGTTCTCCTTCATCTCCAGAAGCTTCATTCCTGACGAGATGAGCACTTTCACTATCTCCTCTCTCGGATCAGCCCCCTTTGAGCACTCAACGAGAATCTCACCATCTCTTGATTCAACTGATTGAACCCCTTTCAATGGCTTGAGAAGGTTCAAGATCGCCACCTTTTCTCCTTCTATTCTTAAAGAAAGGACAAGTCTCTCCCTTTCCTTTTTGTACAGGTCCTCAAGAGCGTCTTCTGCGACAAGTCTCCCCTTGTTTATTATAAGAACCCTTGAGCACACCATTGTGACTTCAGGAAGAATATGGGTGGAAAGAATGATCGTATGCTGACCCCTGAGATTTTTTATGAAATTTCTTATCTCCATTATCTGCTGGGGATCAAGTCCGAGCGTGGGTTCATCAAGCACAAGGACCTCGGGATTGTGAACAATTGCCTGGGCAATTCCCACCCTCTGCCTGTACCCCTTTGAAAGATTCTTTATAAGCCTTCCCCTTACTTCCACCAATCCACATTTCTCTATTACCTCCTCTATAGCCCTCTTTCTCTCCTTTTTATTAACCCCCTTTATCTTCGCCACAAAGTCAAGAAAGGAAGAAACCGTCATATCAAGATAAAGAGGAGGATGTTCGGGGAGGTATCCTGTTCTCCTTTTCACCTCCATCGGGTTCTCAGAAACATCATACCCGGAAACTATTGCACTTCCTGATGTGGGAGCAAGAAATCCTGTGATTATTCTCATAGTTGTTGTCTTACCTGCTCCATTCGGACCGAGGAATCCGAGTATCTCTCCCTTCTCAACAGTGAATGATACATTCTCTATTCCTATTTTGTCCCCATATTTCTTTGTCAAATTTCTCACCTCTATCATTAAACCTCCTCCATTTTAAAACAGGACTAAATTTTGTGTATTATTTTAGATACTTTTCTATAACATTCTTAAAAGCTTCAAATGGAAGAGCACCCCTTACAATCTCTCCCTCAAAAGTGCTCCCGCCTTTGTTCTTCCCTATTATGAAAGTTGGCGTCCCCCTTATTCCGTACTGCTCTGCATCTCTCATGTCCTTTGTTATCTCCGCGTCTACCTCCGGGTCTTGCATGCATGCCTCAAACTTCTTCATATCCAGCCCCAGTTGCCTGGCATGATTTCTCAGGTCCTGGGGAGAAAGATTTCCTGTGGAAAACAGCAAATCGTGCATCTCCCAGTATTTCCCCTCTTTTCCCGCGCAGTTTGCAGCCTTCGCTGCATCCCTTGCAAAGTTGTGAAAAGAAAGCGGCATATCCCTGAACACCAATTTTACCTTTCCCGTGTCAATGTATTCACTCTTTATCTGTGGAAGGGTTTGAAGTGAAAACCTTCTACAGAAGGGGCACTGAAAATCGCTGAATTCAACTATGATAACAGGAGCATCCTCCCTTCCCTTTACAGGGTCATCGTCAATTGAGGCTGTAATTTTTTCCGAAGGCATTTGAGGAACCGAAGGTTGGGGTCTCTCAACTTTCCTTTCCGGAACCGATGGCTTTTTGGTATAGATTGCTATGGCAAGGGAAAAAGTCATTATAGAAAAAAGCAAAATCAACCAGAGTACAATTCTGTCTATTACTTTCATCATCTCTTTTTCCTCCTTTTTGTCTCTTTTATATACCTCCTTCTTTTAAATGTCAAGTTTTTCATCTTGTGCTCTCTGAAAAACCCCAGGGTTAATTTTAAGGGGTTTTGTTAGGGGTTTATTTCTGGTTTTTCTTCTGGATTTTTTCTCCCATTTCCCTATTTCCTTCTCCATTTTTCCCCTCTTTTATGCTCAATTTGCCATAATTTTCAGGTTTATGAAGTGTTTTCTCAATATATGCCTGTAACCCCTTCTTACCACATTTTATGTAAAGATGATATACCACGCCGGGCAGGAAAAAGTTTTCTTTTATCTCCTTAACTATCTTCCTGAACAAAAATCAAATCTCAAGTGTCAAAAAATCAAAAATCCCTCCAAAAAACTCTCAAAAAATAGTCCCACTTTTTCAGAGGTCTCTTTGTAGAATCACACATACATTGTTAATAGGGGGATTGGAGATTTGAGTTAAATGGGAGAAGAAGAATTTTTAAACAATGCCTTAAAGTGGATTTATATCTACACCCTAAAGAGGGCTCTCTTCGGAAGACATATGAACGGAAATAATCCTTACGAAAAATTGAAATCCCTCCTCCCAAACATGAAAGGGGCCATAGCCATCTTCCCTTGATTATACTGGAAAAAATAATTCCAATTTACCACCATATCCCATTCGCCAGGAAAGATAAAAAATAAAAATCGAACACTTACAACCTGGTCATGATCTATATGTACAGTACAAATCCATTATCAATAAGAAAGGAGAGAATCTATATCTCCATAAGGAATTGTCCACTGTTTTCCATTTTCCAGGTCTTTTATTGAAAGAACGCCATTCCTGACCTCATCTTCTCCTATTATTATGACAAACCTCATTCCGAGGGCATCTGCCCTCCTTATCTGTGATTTTAAACTACCCGAAGAAGGGGAAAAATCGCATCTTTTTCCTTTTTCCCTTATCCTCTGAACGACTTCTAAGACCTTTCCCATAAATTCTCCGCCCGTTGAAACGACAAAAAAGCCTTTTCTTCCTTCAGGGGGCTTGAGCATAAGGGATACAGTTCTTTCACATCCAATTGCGAATCCCACAGCAGGGGTATCGGGTCCTCCGAAGTTCTTCACCAGAGAATCATACCTTCCTCCTCCTGCTACTACAAAGTTCCTTCCTTCCCTTTCTGAGTAAACTTCGAATACAGTTTTTGTGTAGTACTCAAGTCCTCTCACAAGTTTTTCGTCTTCAATTACCGGGAAATTTCTGGTAAAGTTCATTACTTCCGAGAAGTGTTTTCTGCATCCATCGCATAAAAATTCTGAGATTTTGGGAGCTCCTTCTTTCAATTCCTCGTCCTCGTTTTTGCAATCAAAAAATCTCAAAGGGTTACTCACTCTCCTCCTTTTACAATCTTCGCATAAGAGATCTATTTTTGAGTCTAAAAATTTTTTCAGTTCTTCCACATAACCCTTCCTGCATCCTTCGCACCCAAGGGAGTTAATGGCAATTTTTATGTTCTCAATGCCCAGTTTCTTGTAGATTTCAAAGAGAATAGAGATAACTTCAGCATCCGCTGATGGTTCCGCAAATCCAAAGGATTCCATCCCTATCTGATGGAACTGTCTTAACCTTCCTTTTTGAGGTCTTTCTCTCCTGAACATGGGTCCCATGTAATAAAGTTTGATTCTCGGAGAAGAGATGTGATAACCATTTTCAAGGTAGGCACGAACGACAGAAGCAGTTCCTTCCGGTCTCAGTGCTACGAATTCGCCATCCTTATCCTGAAACACAAACATCTCCTTCTCCACGATATCTGTGGTTTCGCCTATTCCCTTTTTGAAAAGTTCTGCCTTTTCAAGAACGGGAAGTCTGATTTCAAAGCAGTTTGAGGCATTAAACACACTTCTTGCTACTTCTTCAAGAATAGTAAGCAATTGACTTTCTTCTGGCAGGAAGTCTTTAAATCCTCTCAGCCTCTTGAAAATCATTTTCCCATTTTATCACGGACATCCAAAATTTCAAAATAACGCATTGCCTCATTTGTATTCTATCCGAAATTAAGTTGTTGGCTCATTAAAATTTCTACCTTAAAATTTTTTAACGGAAAAGAAAGAGAGGAGAAGATGAAGGTAATAAATAGACCTCAAACCCTGTTCTTGATAGGAGAGAAACTTGTAAAAGCGAAAAAATTTTGGAAGAATTTGAGACAGGAATTAAAGTGAGACAGATATGATTTAGGGAAGAAACTTCAATGAGGCAACACTAATAATGGAAATTAAAAGAGATTATAGGTAAATTACTTATACTTAGAATGAAAGAATTAAGAAAGAAAACCATTGAAAAACAGAAGGAAAAGGGGAAAAAAATTGCGGCTGTTTTTCCCATCCACTACCCGAGGGAACTCTTGAGAGCATTCGGTTACCATCCTGTTGAAGTATGGGGTCCACCCGGAGTTGAAAGGGAAGAAGGTTTTAAACACTTTCAACCTTACACATGTGATATAGTGATGAGGGGATTCTCTTTTATCCTCAAAAGGAAAGAGGTGGACCTCATCCTCGTTCCCCATACATGCGATTCCCTTCAAGGAATGGCATCTGTGACGAAGGACTTTGTAAACCCTCCTGTTCCGGTTCTTACGCTTTACCATCCGAGGGGAAGGAAAAAGGAAGATGTGGAATTTCTTGAAAAGGAAATAAAGCGACTCTTTGAGAAACTTTGTGAAATAACAGGAAAAAATCCTGGAAAGGAAGAACTTATGAATTCAATCACCCGGGAGGAAAAGGCGGATGCGGTTTTCGGAGAACTCTATGAAATAAGAGATGACCTGAATCTCACCGACAGGGAATTTTATGAATTCTTAAGGACGAGAGAATTTTTACCTCCTGAGGAGTTTATCTCTATGGCGAAATCTCTTCCGGAAGGGAAAAGGAGAGGGGAAGGGAAAAAAATCATCATTTCGGGAATTCTTCCTGAACCTATGGAGATTTTTGACCTTATAAACAAAAAGGGAGGAATTGTGATAGATGATGACCTCGCATGCTGTGGAAGGAGGATTTATCAAAGTGGAAAAAGTGAAGAACCATTTAGAAGGATGGCAGAAAGGATTCTCAGTGCTCCTCCAGACCCTACACTGGGGAGCAGACTCGAGGAAAGGATAGAATACCTTTTGAAGAAGATGGAGAAAAGGAAGGCAGATGGAATTTTGATTTATAATCCAAAATTCTGTGAGCCTGAGCTTTTTGATTTTCCCTTTATAAAAAAGGAACTGACAAATCGGAAAATAAAAGTTCAGTTTATTGAAACAGAGATCTTAAGAGACATTTCCCATCAAACAATTCAAAGGATTGATACCTTTCTGGAGGTTTTATAATGAGTGTTTCCTCTGTTGTTAGATACACCTTAGGTTTCAAAACCTTTGGAAGAGCCTTTCTCAAAATACAGAAATTTTCTGATATGTATAAGATGGCAAGGTTAAAGCCGCAACCTGACGACCCGTTAAATCCTCCTTTGAAATCCAGTGTCCTTCTTAAAGAAATTATGTCAGTGCACTACCTCGAGGGAAGATATGTAGAAGGAGTGAAAAAGGTTGCCTGGGTTTCATCCGGAGCTCCTGTGGAACCACTAAGGGCTCTGGGTTATTTTGTAGTGTATCCAGAAAATCATGCTGCACTGTGTGGTGCAAGGAGAGTAGCAGTGGAAATTTGTGAAGAGGCAGAAAGGGAAGGTTTCTCAATGGATCTCTGTTCTTATGCAAGGACTGATATTGGTTCAGCAATTTCGGGAAAAACACCTGTAGGAAAAATTCCAAAGCCCGACCTGCTTGTCGTATGCACAAATATATGCCAGACAATTCTTTACTGGTTCAAAAACCTTTCCTACTACTTCAAAGTTCCCCTCGCAGTCATAGATACCCCGTTTATATTTGACGACATGGAGGAGCATCAAATTGAATATGTAAAAAGGCAGATTGAAGAAATGATAATCACTGCAGAAAAAGTAGCGGGAAAAAGTATCTCGTTTAAAAAATTGAGAAAGGTCATCTCATTAAGTAAAGAAGCCGCTGAGCTCTGGCTTGAAATTATATACAGAGGAAGATTCAAACCATCACCCATAACTGCTTTTGATACCTTTGTCCACATGGCTCCAATTGTCGGATTAAGAGGGGAAGAGATAACTGTGATTTATTACAGAAAACTCTTAAAGGAAATAGATGAAAGAATAAAAAATGGAATCGGGGCAATAAAAAATGAAAAAAAGAGAATTCTATGGGATAACCTCCCTGTATGGTTTAGACTTAACTGGCTTTCAAGATATTTAGCAAGCAGAGGTGCGAACATAGTTACTTCTACCTATACCCTTCAGTGGGGAGAACTTGCACCCATGATAGATATAGAAAGACCCCTTGAATCAGCTGCGAAAATCTATCTTTATCCCCTTCTCAACAGGTCTGTGAGATACAAACTTGCTACAATGAAAAAAATGGTGAAAGAATTTGATATAGATGGAGTGCTTTTACATTCCGACAGATCCTGTAAACCCTATTCTCTCGGACAGATAGATGAAAGAAATCTTCTCGTTAAAGAAGGAATTCCCGCGGTTCTGATTGACGCTGACCATAACGATATGCGTGCATACTCAGAGGAACAGGTAAAAAACAGGCTTGATGCTTTTCTGGAGATATTGTGAGTTTTATAATACTTTCTGCTCGAGCACTTAAACCATCATAAACTTTTACTATTATATTTTGCTTTGTTGAGACCTCTGAAAAAGTGTGGCTATTTTTTGAGAGTGTTTGGAGGGATTTTTGATTTTTTGACACTTGACATTTGATTTTTGTTCAGGAGGATAGTTAAGGAGATAAAAGAAAACTTTTTCCTGCCCGGCGTAGTATATCATCTTTACATAAAATGTGGTAAGAGGGGTTTCCAGGCATATATTGAGGAAACACTCCATAAACCTGAAAATTATGGCAAATTGAGCATAAAAGAGGGGAAAAATGGAGAAGGAAATAGGGAAATGGGAGAAAAAATCCAGAAATAAACCCATAACAAAACCCCTTAAAATTAAACCCGGGGTTTTTCAGAGAGCACTTTGTTGAATAATTGACTTTACAGAATTTTGGCAGTGTTTTGAATTTTGTTTATGAGATGAAAAGAGAAAGAAGAACGATAAAATATTTCTTTATGGAAAATACCATCAGAAGGTGTACCCATAATTAAAGAAATACTTCAAAATCCTATACAAAATTTGTTACAGGATGAATGGCACTTAAAGAGCATTTTTAAGGTATTTTGAAGCAAAGTCTGAATCCCTGGAAATAGGGAAGATGAGATATGATTAAAATAAGTAGTTTCAGAAGTTTTTAAAAATCACCCTTTTAAAGTGTGCTATATTTTTGAACGGAGGAGGACGCTGAAAAACACGGATTTTTCTGAAAAAGAAAAAATCCTTCTTCTCTTACTCCCACTAATACAATCCCCTCTTCTTTTGGTCAGAGATTTTGAAAAAATAACAACGACCGAAAAAAACACTCTTCCCTCCCAATAGTCCAGTTATAGAGGAGGTTGCTGGGGCGGGTGGATTCGAACCACCACCACAGGATCCAAAGTCCCGTGCCCTGCCGTTAGGCTACGCCCCAGTTTTTTAAATTTTACAAAAATTTTATTTTAAAAGAAAGAGAAATTATAATTTTCACATGAGACATTGGATTGAAGTAAAAATGCTCATAAAAAAAGGAATTGAGGATGAGGTGGCGTCCCTTCTTCTAAGCGAGGGCTCACACGGGGTATTTACCAAAGAGAAAAAATCGGAAACATTTTTTGACAGTCCTCCTGAAACATCAGGAGAAAATATTTTGCTCTTTGCATATTTTCTCACAGAAAAAGAAAAAATAGACACCCTGGAGAAAATAAGGGAAAAATTTGGAGACATGGTAAGTGAAATATCCGTCTCAATGCTCGGAGACGAAGACCTTTCTGAAAACTGGAAGTCGTATTTTAAAATCGTTGAGGTTCTTGATTTTGCGATTGTTCCGTCGTGGATGGAATATAAAGGAAATAAAACGCCTATAAAACTTACATGTGGACTTGCCTTCGGCACAGGAACACATCCGACGACAAGAACCTGTTTATACGCTGTCCAGAAATACCTTAAGAAAAACCCTGTAAAAAAGGTACTTGATGTGGGATGTGGGTCTGGAATTTTAACCATAGTGGCAGCAAAGATGGGAATAGAAAGGTGTGTAGGAATTGATATTGACAAAAGATGTGTTGAAACATCAAAATTCAATGCTATGATAAATGGAGTTAAAGAAAGGACAGAATTTTTGCATTGCTCAATAGAAAAAATTCAGGAAGGGTTTCCTTTCATTGTAGCAAATATATATCATACGGTCCTCCTTGAGATAAAAAACCCGTTGATAAATACTCTTGAAGAAGATGGACTCCTCATCATCTCTGGAATAACAGAAACCTACCGAACTACACTTACAAACGAATTTACAAAAGAAACCGAACTCCTTGAATCAATAAAAGAAGATTCCTGGGTAACTCTTATTCTAAGGAAAATTAAAAATCCATAAAAAACTTGATTACTCAAAATATTATGATTATCTTCTTTTTATGTTTGAAATAAGATTTCACGGAAGAGGAGGACAGGGTGTCGTTACATGTGCTGAACTTCTTGCTACTGCAATAATAATGGAAGGAAAGTTTGCTCAGGCGAAGCCGAGTTTCGGTTCAGAAAGAAGGGGAGCACCTGTGCAGGCTTTCTTAAGGACAGATGACAAAAAAATTGTAACGAGAAGCGATATATACACTCCTGATGCAGTCGTAATTCTTGACCCCCTTCTTGGAGCAGAGCCAGATACATTTAGGGGGTTGAAAGAAAGAGGCTACATAATTTTGAATACAGCCAAGAGCCTTGAGGAGGTGATAGAAAAACTTAAATTTAAAGCGATATATTCAGTGGTGAATGCCACAGAAATAGCAGTGGAAAAAATAAAAATCCCGGTTGTAAACACCGCTATACTCGGAGCATTTCTAAAAGCAAAACCCCTTGTCTCAAAAGAAACTATAAAAGAGGTTTATGAAGAAAGGTTTGGAAAGATGGGAAAGCAAAATTATGAAGCCTTTGAACTGGCTTATGAAAAAGCAGTGATAGGGAAATTCAATGGCTAATGAAAAATGGCATGAGATAAACCCGGGACTGTTCATAGATACACCGGGAAGTTCAAAACAGAATAAAACAGGGAGCTGGAGGACATTCAGACCTGTAACAGACAAAAAGAAATGTATAAAATGTGCAATTTGCTGGCTTTTCTGCCCTGACAATTCAAGAATTATGGTAGAAGATGGTTACTATGATGTGAATCTTACTTACTGCAAGGGATGTGGAATCTGCGCTGAGGAGTGTCCCACGGATGCAATTGAGATGGTGATGGAGGAGTGGTAATGCCTATAAAGGCAATTGAAGTTTCATACGCAATTTCGGAAGCTGTAAAGCTTGCTGATGTGGATGTGGTTTCAGCATACCCTATAACTCCACAAACTCACATTGTTGAAAGGCTTTCTTCAATTATAGCGAATGGAGAACTGGATGCAGAATTCATACTTGTTGAATCAGAACATACAGCAATGAGTGCGTGTATAGGTGCTGCCGCGGTTGGAGCAAGAACATTTACATCAACATCCGCGCAGGGGCTTGCCCTCATGTCAGAAATGTTGTTCATAGCCTCAGGGTTGAGGCTTCCAATAGTAATGGCGGTGGCTAACAGGGCACT